>ERZ791891.6-NODE-6-length-204639-cov-6.451150_pt1 | contig 204639 bp, 183 predicted proteins | sample MGYA00510155_ERZ791891 | MGnify/ENA primary metagenome ERZ791891 (study PRJEB30046, sample SAMN00792061) | human gut metagenome | study: EMG produced TPA metagenomics assembly of the A metagenome-wide association study of gut microbiota in type 2... | reverse complement strand
TTTCATGCGTCACTTTGTTCCTTTGAAATCGGTTCCCTACTTAACCGGTTCGATCCCGCTTATCTCCACCACGTATTTAATCCACCACATCTGTCCGATGTGGTTCTTTTTATTCATTCCCCTCACCGCAATAAGTGACTCACTCGATTTCATGCGTCACTTTGTTCCTTTGAAATCGGTTCCCTACTTAACCGGTTCGATCTCAATCATCTATATCACAATAAAAAAGGTCACGTTACTTGCGATGCGTTCTTTTTTGTATAGACGCTAAAAAGGAACAATACCTCATCTATACGATGGTATCGTTCCTTTTTGTTTTACCCGGTATCGTCCAGAAAAATTATTTCAGAAATGCATCGTCGCGGACAGGATGTATGTCCGGCCGGGGTTCAGCATGACCATGCCGTCTGCCCACACGGTCGTAGCCGTCGACCAGTATTTTCTGTCAAACAGGTTATACGCATTGAAGGAGAAGGTGGTGGGTATCTTTGCCAACTCGGTATCGTATGTGGCGCCCAGATCAAATCTGGTCCATGAGGATACGTTCACTTTATTTCCCGTATCCGCATAGGATTTGCCGAAATGGACAACACGTCCATTAATAGAGAGTCCTTTTACCGGGGTGTCCCAATCGAGCGCCAAGGTGGCATTCAGTTTGGGCGTACCGTGGACACGGTGGCCGTCATTGGCACCATTCTGGGTTCTTTTGTATTTCGCATCGAGGAGCATGAGGCCGCCGGTAAGGGTTAAGTTTGAAGAAACTTTGCCGCTGATATTCCATTCCACGCCGCGGTTTCTTGTTTCACCATCCAGTACATAGTAGTTGTCAGTGTTTGTAATGCCGGTAGGCTGTTTGATATGGAAGAAGGACAGCGTCGTCACCCAATCTTTAAAGTCTTTCTTCAGACCGAATTCATATTGCTTTGTCTGCACCGGAGGAAGTACTTCTTTTTCATTCTTTGTACCGCTTGGTATGGACAAGGTGGTGAGTCCTTCCGAATAGTTGCCATACACCGATAAGGTCGGTGTCAGTTTGTATAATACACCGACAGCAGGGGATGTCTTCGTCTTGTCGTATTTCTTTGTCAAAGCACCTGATGTATTGAAAGACTTCGTCTGGATATTCTGGCGGCGGGCCCCCAGGATGACTCGGAGGTTCCCATCCAGGGCGGAAATAGTATCTGTCAGGATAAGGCTCCGGTTCATTTTGCGGCTGCTGATGTACCACGGTCCGCTGCTGGGCATCGGGGCACCGTCATTAACTTTCCAGATGCCTGTATAAATATTTCCTTCGGGCTTCGAACGTTTGGCAGAGGCGTTCATATAGTACCAGCCATTGGAAAGCATTTCAAAGCCAAGATTGATTTTGTGGCTGACCGATGGTGTATCTATGTTAAACAGGAAGCCCGTGGAGAGAGAACGGCGCGACCATTTACTGTCTTGGGCACTTCCAAATCCCCACTTGCCGAAGTCGTAATCACCGGCATCATTCAGAAGTACCGGTTTCTGATCATAGTAGCCCGGCCAGCTCAATTTTTCATAGCCCCCTTTCAGATAGAAAGTAACATGGCCATTCAGCTGCTGTTCATGGGAAAGTGTATATATGTGGCGCTGGTGGGAAAGGTCTGACCATGTTGGCATAAAGTTTTCAACCACCTTGGATGGATCCGGCAATTTTGTCACGGTACCGCCCCAATTTTTAATCACATTGAGGACTTCCGGCATACCATGGTTAATGACATGGTCATGCCCATACATAACGGACGTATTGCTTGATTTTGTTCTCTGATCAAAATGAATGTAAAGATCGTTTCCATGAAGCGTCTCATTCGAGAAACTGGTGGTTCCGCTGTATCTTTCCGCATTGATCCGAATACCGTAACGATGATCATCGCCGAAACGCTGTCCCCAGTCAATGGCATGATTGAACAGTCTGTGGCTGGAATATGTTTCTGAGATATCAAGAATCGGTTTATCTTTTGCGATTTTAGGAACAAAATTGATATATCCGGAAACACTCTGATTGATACCGGTGCCGCTGAGAACGACGTTCGGCCCTGTGACCACGTCAATTTTTTCCACCCAGTTCATGGGAACGATCCCCATAGCCATCATGCCGGGAAGTCCATCCATTGTCATATCGTGGGTATTGAAAGCATTGCCGCGGATCTGAAGTTCCACATTATTATTGGTAGAAGCACCGCCGACCATGATGGACGGATTATTGGTCACCGTATTCATGAACGTACGGGCAGGAATATAATTTTGCCTGATCGTCTTTTCCGTATAAGAAGCAATATTGGCCGGAACGTCCATGAGATCCATATTCCCATACAGGCCGAAGTGGATGCGGCGGTCCGTCTTGCCTCCGGGCATAATGGTATCATCGGTATACTTATCCCCATTCACGATGATTTCATCCAACTGATAAACAGCAGCATCAGCAGTAATACCGTATAAAGCCGCACCGACAGCCGCAGTAACGGCCATGGTCAACAGTTTCTTTTTCATCTTACCATCTCTCCTCTTTTTACTGACAAATAACTGTACGATGAAATAAATACCCCGCAACACCTGCCTTTCCTGCACGTCTTACTTAATCGTCGGTGTGAAAATCGTATTCTTTAGGGAAATCAAATTGCCCCGGATACATCAGCCCCGCCATATATCCTGCTGAATCAATGACTCTTGTCATCGGACCGTAAGCATACTTCAAGGGCATTTCATAAATCCGGCCGCTGCGGACAAAATTCAGATGACTGAAGGCTTTTTTATTTCTGAGACGCGCCAGGCGTGTTTCCGCATCATCATAAGTAATAACAAAAACAATGTCCGGATTTTCTTTTATAATCAATTCATCGCTGACAGCGGCAGTTGTATTCGGGACAATGCCCCCAAGTTTTGACGCAATGTCTCCGGCGATTTTATTTCTTCCATAGGAAATCGTTGAGGAAAGCAAGTCCAGAATCATGACTTTCGGCGATTTTTGCCCTTTTACTTTTTGCCGGACTTCTTCAAACCGCTCCATCGTTGCCGTTATAATCTTTTCCGCCTGCTCTTCTTTATGGTAAACCGCCCCCAAATCACGGATGTATTTTATTTCTTTCTCCACGGTTTCCGGCTGATTTGTTTTGGCTGGTCCGGTTGTATTCAGAGACACCAAAGTATGAATACCTTTTGCGTTCCAGTACTCTGTGCTTCCCAAACGATTTTTTGAAAACCACGATTCTTCTGAAATGATCAAATCCGGCGCGAGATCCAATACACGTTCCATCGTCACTTGCTGCCGCGGCAGGAAATTCAATCGCTGAAAAGCAGCCTGATTGCAGTCTTTGATCGGATACTTCTTATCATCTTCGTATTTCACCGCCCACAGGATCGAATCTTCCACACCCATATCCAAAAGTGTCTCCGTCTGTGATGCCCCGATGACCAATACACGGGAAGGTACTTTTGAAAAATACTGCACATTCTCGCCTAAGTTAAAGTAGTTTTCCACTTGAATATTGGTAATGGGTATCCCTGATTTTTCCTGCTCCGGATCTGCTGCGCAACCTGACAAAAGGAGTATGCAGCCTGTAACCGCCATCCATTTCTTCATGGCCGGCCTCCATACTTCCCGCCAAGAAGCAGCCATGCAAAGAAAGGTGCGCCGCAGACCGCAGCCATGATTCCGATAGGGAGTTCTGTACCATTTATAAGGTTGCGTCCCAATACATCAGCCCACGCCAAGAAACAGCCACCTGCAAGGCCCGCCAAAGGAATAAGGGATTTGTGCCCGCTTCCTGCCGCCATCCTTACCATGTGAGGAATGATTAGACCGATAAAACCGACCATGCCCGCCACGTAAACGATAGAGCCCACTAAAACGGCAACAACCAGTATATATATTTTCCTGTATACCGCCAGATTCCTTCCCATACTGAGGGAAAGCTCATCACCGATAAGCATGAGGTCAAGAATTCTTCTCTGTCCCATAAAGAAAATACTTCCTGCCGCAATAATGCCTGCCAAGATCCCGATATCCGTCCAGCTGTCTGCCATAATATTTCCCATCAGCCAAAACTGGACCGACTTTGTTTTATGAGTATCCGCCATAGCCTGGATAATAAAACTAAGTGCCGCGGAGCAGAGAGCATTCATGGCAAAGCCCACAAGAAGCAGTGTCAGGCTGTCCCCTTTTCCCGCCGCAGAAGCAACAAAAAGGATAGCTAAAGAAATTCCCACAGCCCCCAAGAAAGCGCACATACTTACACCATGTACCCCCAAGTAAGCATCGGCGCCCAGCGCCATAGCAATGACCGCCCCAAGCCCGGCGCCTGAGGATATGCCCAGCAGATAAGGATCGGCAAGCGGGTTCCTCATGACCGCCTGCATGACTGTCCCGCAAAGAGCAAGTCCCCATCCCACAGCAAAAGAAAGGATAAAATGAGGAAGACGCAGGTACTGTATTACATCGGAAGAAATATTCCCGCTCTCCATGCCGATGACCGCCTGCCATGTATAGACCAGCGCTTCCTTCGGCGTGATTTCCACCGTTCCCCAGCTGAGCGACAAAAATGACAGCACAAGGAACACAATCGGCCACCCTGCTGTACGGATTCCTCCTTTCATCGTTTGTCTCCTCTTTCATAAATAATAACAGGACGGCCGTCCGCTCTCATAAGAATTTCCGCATTCACATGGTAAAGAGCCTTTATGTTCTCTTTTGTAAGAACTTCCTGCGGAGTTCCTTGCGCTATTATTTTTCCATTTTGCAGTGCCACGATATGGTCACAGTACATGGCAGCAATATTCAAATCATGGATAGCGGCAATGACTGTCATATTTCTTGATTTAATCAAGTCCATGATCTGCAGCTGGTAGGTTATATCCAAATGGTTGGTCGGTTCATCAAGAATCAGACAGGACGTTTCCTGGGTCAAAGCCCGCGCCAGCATGACACGCTGCTGCTCGCCGCCGGAAAGTTGTATGAAACTGAGGCTGCCCATGTCAGCCACGCCGGTCTCTTCCATGGATCTTTCGGCTATGGCAATGTCTTCCGCATTATCCCCTTCAGCAATACCTTTGTATGGAGTACGCCCCATAAGGACGACATCTTCCACGCTCAAATCAAAACCCGTCCCATGATGCTGTGCCAAGACAGCGATTTGTTTCGCGCTTTCTTTATAGGAAAGCTTCCCTATATTTTTATCTCCCACGAAAATCTGTCCTGCCGAAGGTTTCATAACACGATAGATACATTTCAGCAGTGTACTCTTTCCGCTCCCATTCGGCCCGATTAAGCCGGTCAATTGATCGGATGGAAAAGAAATATCCACATCTTCCAATACCTTTTTATTTCCATATCCCGCAAAAAGATGGCGGACACAGATATTCATGACGGCTCCTTTCCAAAGTTATAGGATTTCCGGACTTGCATATAAATAAAAAGCGGCGCACCAATCAGTCCCAAAGTGACCCCCAGGGGTACATCAGCTCCCGTGACAAGGACCCGTCCAAGAATATCCGCCCACACCGTGAGAATACCTCCGCATAAAACAGCTAAGGGCACCAGCTTTTTATGATCTGCCCCTATAAAGGATCTCACGAAATGGGGAACCACCAGCCCGACAAAGCCGATGAGCCCCGCCTCCATCACGATACATCCCACCAAAAGTGCATTGACTAATATATACAGCCGAAAGAAGGGCATCAGGTCCCTGCCCAAGGGCAATGTCCCTTCCCTTCCGAGAAGCATCAGATTCAGTATCCGCGACTGCCGGAGGAAAAAAGCGGATATGGCAATGACAATCATTAAAAGAAAAACGGCGTGATCCGTCTTGGCAAAAGCAACACTTCCCATCATCCAGTACAGCGTCACATCTATGCCGGAAGACGCTGCGCCCGAATAAATAATCACGCCCGTAATTCCGCTGCAGACAGCGCCAAGCGCCACTCCTGCGATAAGAATATAAGACGTACCGCTTTTCTTTCCAATAACCCCTGCAAGTATGACAGACATCAACAAAGCACCTGCAAAAGCACCCAGTCCGACACCACCTGCGCCCCAAGCCGAGCCGATTCCCAAAAACACGGCAGCAACAGCACCCAGTGAGGCTCCTGAAGAGATACCCATAATGTAAGGACTTGCCATCGGATTTCTGAACATCGCCTGCATAACGACACCGGAAAGTGCAAGTCCCATCCCGGCGGCTGCCGAGAGGAGGATCCGGGGCAATCGGAGATCACGGACTATATCTGCTGCCGCTCCGTCACATCCTGTCAGCGCGCCAAGCACTTCGGGAAAAGACAACGGAATATATCCGAGCATCAATCCTGCAAGGCATGAAAAAAGCAGTACAGAAACGGCAATCACCGCCAGTCCGCTGACGGACAGATATTTTCTGTACTGCATACGATTCTCCTTATTCCCAAAACAACTGACACCCAAGTATTAATTTTTTCAAAAGAAATTCAGGCCGTTCCGCCTCTGCACATTTTACAAATGAAGAGTGGCGGAGAGCATGAACGTACGAGGCGTACCGAGTACGACAGTACTGTTCCCCGCGCGGGCACTCCAATAATCTTTCCCAAATACGTTATAAAGCATCACCTTAAAAGTAATCGGCGTATTGCGGACATCAGCCTCATACGTTGCACCCAGATCGAAAAGAACATGAGACGGTACTTTGTACTTTTCATTGATAATCCAGGATGATCCCTGATAAGTCGCCCGTCCAAGAATATTCAGCCGTTCTGTCGGCTTATAAATGAGAGCCGCCGTACCGGACCATTTCGGCACTCCGTTTGCTTTCTTTCCCGTCCCTGCCTGTTTAGCGTCGACATAAGCAATACCGCCGATTAAATCAAGCTTCCTGCCAAGCGCGCCGGAGAAAGCATATTCAAAGCCTTTATTCTTCTGTTTGCCGAAAATACCGTAATAATTATCTTCTGTCCTTCCGAAGTTGGGCTGTTCGATCTTAAAGAAGCTTAAAGTATGGAGCATATCCCCCACTTTATATTTAAAACCGAATTCATTCTGTTTTGTCTTGCCGGGATCCAATGTTTCTCCGGAGTTTTTATATCCGGCGCCCACAACACGGCCGATCATGAAATCTTCTGCATGGCTGGCATATACGGAGAAATTTTCGGAGATTTTATAATTCAGGCCGAATGTGGGATTTACGCCATGGTATTTTTTATTCTCCCCATTCTTCTTGATTTGTTTTGCATGATGCCCATGAAGCCCGACAATCATATTTAATCTGTCATCAAACATGGAAATATCATCCGATATATGCCATCCCGTAACAAACTGGGAAGAACTCCACGGCGCACTTCCTTGTTCATGAGGATACATATAATACTGTGAATCATCCATATATCCGGTATACATATTCCCGCGTAGAAGGATTTCACCGTTATTGCCCCATTTCTTATTCGTTCCGCCATAGTTGTCATACATCATCCGATCCGCGCTTAATACATAGTTATGCTTTGTCAAGCCCAGATTAAACTTACCTTTGATGCCGCCGCCGAAATACTTCGTTGTTACTGCCAGCGGATAGTTTTCCGAATGAACAGTATAATCCCCGTTCGCATTTTGAAGACGCGGCGTGCCATACTGGTAGCCATACCAGTCTTCGCGATGATATCCTGCATTAAAGAATGCCGTGGTATGATCACTTAATATCTGTTCATGATTCAATGTGGCAATCCAGTTATCATATTCATTATTCGTCCACTCCGGCAAATAGCTGCGTCCGTTATCAGGCGCCTTGGGCAGGCGGCTTCCCTTAGGCTGATTATATTCATTGAAATTCCAGGTAAACTGCGCCCCTTTCTGATCTGCATAATTATATCCGACAAGCAGATTTGTCTTGCTCTTTTTTGTTTTCTGGTCAATATTCACGAAGAAATCCCGCTGCGTCAGCTTATCTCCGTCAATTGCCGTTTCTCCCTGTATATTATCCGTGATGACACGGATGCCCCAGCGCTGATTCTGTCCGAACCGGGTACCGAAATCAACAGCTTCTTTAAATGATTTCCCGCCCTGATAAGCCAAAGTCAGATCGAGGTTCGGTTCCGCCTGCGCCTTTTTGGAAGTAAACAGAATAGTACCCCCTAAGTTTTCACGGTTCGGCGTCCCTACAATGCCAAGATTCGGCCCTGCTATTACCGTTGCCTTATCAATATAAATATCGGCAGCATGCTGCTGATCAAGCATCCCCTGTATACCGTTCAAATACATATTATGCCCGTTCAGGTTAAAACCGCGGATAGAAACATCATTGTAAAGATTACTCGAAGCATCTCTCACGGCAGGATTCAAGGTAAGCATGTCTGTCGGTCCTTTTTCAGGGCTTCCGAAATAATCCAAATCTTTCCGCGTCAATGTCATGCTGTTAAAAGGTGTCTCCAAGGCATCCTTTTCTCCTAAGAGCCCTACATTCTGGACCTGGTCCGCCACAACCCCCAATGGTTTAATAACACTTTCATTTCCGTTCTGGCGGTAGCGGTCCGCTTCTACGACCACCTCATCCAGCTGGCTTACCTCCGCCATAATTGGCACATTTGCCCCGGATACCATCATGATTGCCGCAAGCGCTGCAAGAATCTTTCCCTTTTTCATCTTTTCCTCCTCAGACAGAACAACTGATTGTGCTTTTTTGCTGCTCTATAAGGTCTCTGCGGCGCGATAAAAAATGTATCCCTGTTTCCATTTCCACCGCGCCCTGCGTATATGACCCGCCAGCATCCACAAAACAGCATGAAGCATTAATAATTACATACTACTACTTTAATTATAGTTAATCAATTTTGTATTTATTTTCATGAAATATTTTTGTAGTTGATTTTATTTCAAATATAAACCGCACAAATTAAAAAGGAACCATACTTTATCTATAAGATGGTATCGTTCCTTTTTGTTTTATTAAATTTACTCACCCGGATAAAATCAGAATTCGAAGCGGGCGGAGAGCATGAATGTCCTCGGCATGGATAATCCGAAAGTGGTGGAACTCCCTCTCCCCATCCAGTAATCTTTATTTGTCACATTGTAGCACATGGCGCTTAAAGAAACGGGGATTTGCCCCAAATGTGTTTTGTAATTCACACCCAGGTCAAAGGTGGTGTAAGACGGAATTTTTGTTTTTCCTGACGGTGCATTGGAATTATCAATGTAGGCAGCGTCATTCCAGACGACTCTCCCTATGATTCCCAGGCTGTCGGTCGGTTCGTAAACGAGTCCCAGTACGCCGCTCCAGTCTGCCACGCCGTTAACGAAGCGGCCGTCGTTTTTCCCGCCCTGCGTTTTATCCCGCTTGGCGTCAATATACATCAGCCCGCCGGTCACTGTCCATTTCGGTGCCAATTTCCCATTCACTGTCCATTCCACACCTTTGAACTTGTCTCTTCCGTCAGCAGCGCGGCGGTACTTACCGCTTCCCATATCTATATCAATGACATTTTCCTGATCGATATAGAAATAGCTCAAAGTGGTGAGAAGTCCGCCGTATTTATACTTCACGCCGATTTCTTTCTGCCTGCTCACAGACGGCGCCAAAGTCTCTCCCTGGTTGACATACTTGCTGTCATTGGAAACGACGCCGCCCCTGGAAAGACTTTCCGTCTGTCCCGCGTAAAAGGAAAGATGATCATTTGCTTTATAGGTAATCCCGAAAGTCGGGAGCCAGTCATCATTCCGTATGAGCTGCCCTTTGATCTCATTTCTGAAATGTTCGTGTTTTCTGGAAACCGCCAAAAGGACATCCCATTTCCCGTAGGTAAGAGAATCGGCCAGTGTAATGCCTGTATTGATTTCCGACCAGGAAAGTTTTGCTTTCCGGAGCGAAGGGATATAGAAACTGTTTGTATAGGCCGTACCGTCATAAAGATTGCCTATAATATTCCCTTTCACGCTGTTATTTGTGTCATTCCAATATTTAGCGCCGGAGCGGTCAACGGCAAGGGACATATGATGTTCCACTGCACCGGTATGAAATTTTCCTTTGATTCCTGTCTGGAAATAAGAATTCGTTCCTATTTCATTCTGTGCATTGGACACATTGCTGCTCATGAAATTTCCCTTTTCGTCAAACTTCAGGGCAGAGCTGGAATTGTACTTATTCCCGCTCCTGCGGTTGACGCCCCAGTTCACGAACCAGCTCCAGTTATCGCTGAGTTCTTTTTCGTGATTCAATGTAAGAAGCCAGCCGTGCATCCACTTCGTAGTACCGTCAAAATCATAATCCGTATTGGAATCCGGTGCGGAGGGAAGGACATCGGATCTGCCGCCATAGGTGAACCAGCGCTGCCCTTTATTCACACGGAGATCGAAGGACCCTGCAAAAATATTCGTAACGGATGTTTCCCCTTTGCGGTCAAGGTTGATGAAAATATTCTTTTCTTCTTTTTCCGCATGACGGAGCGCCAAATCGCCATCCATGTATTCGCCCATGACACGGACGCCCCATTCGCTATTAGCGCCTGTCCTGCGGCTTACGTCAATAAACTCGCCAAAGCTGCTTCTTCCCGAAAAAGTCTGCGTGTAGTTCAAAACAGGAGTCAATCCTGCTTTTTTCGTGACAATATTGATGGTTCCTGGAGCAGGCGTAGCGCCGCCGTTGGTTCCATTATTCGACATGCTGACTCCATTGACGCCGGCATTCGGTCCTGAAGTAATATCCATTCTTTCGATGATGTGATTCGGCGGACCGTTGAACTGGTAAAACAGGCTGGGGATCCCGTTCAGCATCATATGGTTTCCGTTCATATTGATTCCGCGCATGGAAAAATCCGTATACATGGGGGACGATGTGCTGGAACGGATAGAAGGATTATTCTGGAGCACATTGGCCAGCGGCTGGGACGGATCACTGAAAGTTTCCAGTGTCTTTTCAGTCATACTCATTTCCGAGTAAGGAATATCCATAATACTTTTATTTCCCAAAATCCCTAATTTGGCCGTCTGATTTACAAGCCCGCCCGGAAGCGCCGCCACAATCCCTTCCCTGTCTGCTGTGACGGTAACTTCGTCCATTTCATACACGGCACCTGCAGTCACAGTGCCAAGCGCTGATGAAACCAGCACAGAAAGCAGCGCCGCCGATAAAATTTTCTTTTTCATACGTTTCTCCTCTTTCATAATAAAAATAACGGTGTTAAAAATGTTTTTCCATGGCCTGTGATTTTAATTTTCACCCCCTTGATCCGACTTGGATCAAAATGTAAAAAATGCGGAAATCAATTCTTTTGTATACGGAGCCGCAGGACTGTGAAAGAGTCTCTCCGTTTCCTCCATTTCCACCAGTTTCCCCCGGTTAAGTATTCCGATCCGGTGGCAGCAGGCGCGAAGCAGGTCAAGGTCGTGGGAAATGAAAAGATAGGAAATATTTTCTTCTTCCTGCACCTCTTTCAGTATCCCGATGATCTGCGCCTGTACGGAAACATCCAGCATAGAAGTGGGTTCATCCAGAATCAGCAGCCCGGGTTTCAGAAGAAGAAGCCGCCCGAGGCATACACGCTGCAGTTCTCCTCCGGAAAGCTGATGGGGATAACGGTGCAAAAGTTCTTCTCTCAGCTGGAGGCGTTTCATCATATCATGGATTTCCTGACCGCGGGAAATATCCATTCCGTGTATCTTCGCCGGTTCTTCCATAGATTCCCTGATTCTCATTCGCGGATTTAAGGAAGACGCAGGATTTTGGAAAAGCATATGCATTTGCCGCCGCCTGCGCCGGGCTTCCCTTAAAGATGTTTTTGTCAGTTCTTTTCCCTGAAAGACAATGTCCCCGCCGCCTTCACGAAGCAGACCCATGATGACTCTCGCCAGCGTGGATTTCCCTGCGCCGCTTGCCCCTGTAATGCCCACCGTTTCCCTTTTCCCTACACAAAAAGAGATATCATGAAGTATTTCTTTTTTCTGCTTACGGATAAATCCCGTTTCCACACTCCGGGAAATATGTTCTATAGAAAGAAGTGTCATAAGCCGCCTCCTTTCCGGATACAGCGGACGTCATGGTCTTCTGCAAGCGTAAGCATTTTTTGCTTTTCATCGCAGGAATTTTTCCTATACGCCGGGCAGCGGGATGCAAAAATACAGCCGCAGGGAAGACGGGAAAGATCAGGCGCGATACCGCAGATCGGCTGCATGCCCCTGTCGGGAGCTGCGGCAAACAGGCCTTTCGTATAGGGGTGCACCGTATTTGAAAAGATGTCTTTTGTCTTCCCATATTCAATAATCTCTCCCGCATACATAACCGCCATAAAATCGGAAAGACGCTCCGCTAACCGGAGATCGTGGGTGATGAGCAAAATGCCCACACCTTTTTCCCTCAGTTTCCTGAACGCGTCCGCCGCCTGCCGACGGACAAAAGCATCGAGGCCTTTCGTCGGTTCATCAGCAATGAGCCATTCAGGACCGGGCAGTGTCATCATGGCTGTAAGCACTCTTTGCGCCATACCGCCGGACAGGCGGAAAGGATAAGTATCCCACACGCGCTGGGCATCGGAAAGTCCGAATTCTTCCAGCTGCCGGATACCGTCCGCGGTTGTATCTTTCCCATTCCGGTAAAAATGCACCCCTTCCATCATCTGTTTTCCCACTTTCATCATGGGATCCATCGCTGTCACCGGATCTTGGGCAATCCACCCGATCCGTGCGCCGCGGACAGAATTCAATTCTTTTTCGGATAAAGAAAGAAGGTCTGTATTTCCAAATAAAATTTCCCCAGAAATACGGACCGATGATTCCAATAACCCCATAACCGCCGCGCCGAGGATAGATTTACCGCTTCCCGATTCCCCTACGACCGCCGTGATTTTCCCGCTTTTCAAGATTATATCCGCATCCCGTAGAACTTTTGCATCCCCCTTTGGCGAAGGGAAAGAAACAGACAGATTTTTAATTTGAATATCCACTTCTATCCCCTCCTTTCTTCCGGTGATTTTCTAATCTGCAGATTATCCCGCAAAGCGTCTCCCAGTAGATTAATCGATAGACAGAACAGGGTAATTCCCATGCCCGGAGCCAGTATCATCAGAGGATAAGAGCGGAAATAGGTCCGTGCGTCGCTGATCATGACCCCCCAGTCCGCTGTCGGCGGAGAAACACCGAGTCCCAGATAGGATAAAGCGGATGCCGACAAAAGAGAGGTTCCCGTTCGTAAGGTAAAGAGGACAATCAGGACAGGCAGCAAGTTGGGAAATATATATTTCCGCAGGATATACCGGTGCCCGGCGCCGATGCTCCGTATCCCTTCCATGTATGTTTCTCCTTTGATACGGAGCACTTCATTACGGACGATACGGGAAAACCCCGTCCATGACGTCAATGTCAAAGCGATGATAATGCGGAAATCATTTTCAGGAAGAATGGCTGCAATGGCAATCATAAGGCTTGTCCCCGGAAGTCCCTGAAAAAGCGCCACAAGGCACTGTACGGATTTATCCGCCAATCCCCCGAAATACCCCGACACCATGCCCAAAGATAATCCGAGCGCCATGGTACAGAATGCGGAACAGAATGCAAAAGCCACGGAAGACCGGGCGCCATAAATGACCCGTGAAAGAATGTCTCTTCCCAGGGCGTCTGTTCCAAGCCAATGAGCCGCGGAACTGTGCTCCAGTATTTCTTCAGGCGATACGGCTGACGGGTCATATGGCGCGAGGAGCGACGCAAAAACGGCGCAGAGGATAACGGCGGATGCGATAAAAATGGCCGCTGTGTAAAGGAGCCTGACGGCACTCTTATTCCCTTTCATAGGTCGCCCCCTTTCCGCACCGACGGATTGAGCATGCCGCACAGGATATCCACGAGGTAATTAAATGTAAGGAAGACTGTGCCGCTTACAATGACATACCCCTGGATAACGGGATAGTCACGCCCCCATATGGCGGCCAGCACATAACTGCCCAGTCCGGGAATGGAAAACAGTTCCTCAATGATGACCGATCCACCGAGGATGGCGCCGAAGAAAGTGCCCAGCATCGTAATGACGGGGACAAGGGCATTGGGCAGTACATGTCTTTTCATGATAAAAGGCATGGGCAGCCCTTTCGCCCGTTCTGTCGTGATGAATTCCTTTCCTGCCACCTCCGTCATGGACGTCTGCTGAAGGCGCATGACAGCCGCCGATGTTCCCGCCGCAAGAACGAAAGAAGGCATGATCATCTGTATCATGCTCCCGTACCCGCCGGAAGGCAGGAGCCTCCACTCTTCAGAAAAAAGGAGCATGCATAAAATGGCCAGAAAGAAAGAAGGGACGGAAATAAAGAAAAGAGCACCTGCGCGAAGGACTATTTCCCCTGCGGTGTCTTTTTTCTCTGCCGCCCAGATTCCGGCGGGTATGCCGATAACCAGTACCCAGCCGATGGCCCACACCGCGAGATGGAAAGTAATGGGAAACCGGCGGAGTATTTCATCCAGTACAGGTTTCTGTGTAAGATAAGACACGCCCAAATCTCCGTGAAGCGCATTCATAAGCCACCGCCCATACTGGATCCATACAGGCTGATCCAGTCCCATAGCATGGCGCAGCGCATCCAGTTCTTCCGCTGTCGGTTCCGACGTGCCGTCCATGGTAAGCAGCGCCAGCGCGGGGTCGCCCGGAGATAAAACGCCTAAAAGAAAAGCAACCAGTGTAAGTCCTATGAGGAAAGGGATCAGCATGCAAAAGCGGCGGAGTGCATAGAGAATCAATTCTTTCATTCTTTCCCTGCTCCTTTCCGCCAATAGACTTTATCCAACGTAATTCCATAAACGGCTGCTTTGTAGCCGCCAAGCTCATGGCTGCAGACCGCTATATTTTGATCTTCCAAAAGAGGAACTACTGCCGGATCAGTCAGAAGCTCATCAAGTATTTCCGCATAGACAGTCCGGCGCTCATCCAAATCATAGACCGTCTTTAATGCTTCAAAACAGGCATCCACTTTCGGATTGTTATAACTGATGCAGCTTGCTTTATTCGTAGCGCCCTTTGAATCGAAATATTCAAAAAGGAGCGATGTGGGATCCAGGTTGCCGAGTCCCCGTGTTCCAATGGACAAATCATAGTCCCCTTTAGCCATCACTTTCCGTGAAGTCATCCCATCCACCATGACAATCTCTGCATCCAGCCCCAAAGGTTTCAGCTCCGCCTGGATAAATTCGGAAATCGTCTTGTAAGGATACCGCGCCATTCCGTACTGGGGCAGAAGGAATTTGACCGTCTGTCTTTTATCCCCCAGCACTTCTTTTGCCAATTCCTTTGCTTTTACGGGATCAAAGACAGGCTTCTCCACATGGCCGAAAGGATTGGTGCTGTTCAGAAAGCTCATGGTAGGCGTTCCGAATCCGCGGAAATAGTATTTCACGATTTTTTCCCGGTCCACCGCCAGATTGACAGCTTTTCTCATGCGCACGTCGTTGAAAGGAAACCGGCCGCCATTTAAAGTGAGATAATGGGAAATCGTGGAATGGGCAGCGTTTACGGTAAAATGCCCGTCACGCTCCATCTCTTCCGCCATAATAGGCGCGAGTCCTCCCAAATCCAAAACACCCTGTATTTCCCCCGACTTCATCGCCGAGTACCGGGCATCGGAAGACGTGATGGTCCGTATCCTGATTTGTTTTGCTTTTGCTTTCTCTCCATGGTACCCGTCAAAACGCTCAATCACGGCGTAGGCGTCAGGCACCTGCTCTTTAATCATAAAGGGGCCTGTTCCCTTTGCCGTCCCCGTCCACTTCCCCGTGGCGGAATCAAAACACCGGGGGCTGAACATGGCGCTTCCCCAGCCTGCCATACGGTAAATAAGCATGGGTACAGGCTTTTCAAAGTATAAATGAAGCGTATTTTCATTATCTGCCTCTGCCCGGAGAAGCCCCGGATAAATACGGTCTGCCAAAAAGCCGTAAAATGTAGACGGACGGTATCCCATATTCCGGTAGCGATGGAAATTTTCTATGGCTGCCGCGGCATTGAACAGCTCGCCATCATGAAAGCGGACCCCTTCTTTTAAATGAAATATCCATTCTGTCTTATCCGCATTGCTTTCCCAGCTCTCCGCAAGAACAGGCATTTCACGGCCGTCATCGGAAATGCCAACGAGAGGCTCCCAAGTTTTCAATATAATGGTGGCATAGTACGGATCTTTCTCTCCCTGTACCAGATCGCGTGCCGCGGCAAGGACGATTTCCCGCTCTCCTGTTTCCGCCTCATGGCTACACCCCGTACATATACCCATCAAAAATAAGAAAATCGCTCCACACAGAAAGAGCCCTATTCTCCTCAACGCCTCCCTCCTTTCTCAGTCAAAATTCTGCATATAAAGAAAAGGGGCTGCCGCCTGCCCCTTCGCCTTATCATCTCTTAAAAATGCAGCTTCGCCGTAAAGCTGAATGTACGCGGCAGCGAGAGATATACCTGGTTGCCTCTGGATACCTGCCAGTAGTCTTTATCAAAAACATTATTTACCATGAGAGACAATTCCGCAGGGATTTTTCCCAAATGTGTCTTGTGTGTTACACCCAGATCGAAAATGGTGTATCCCGGTGCCCAGATTTTTTCATTCATAACAGGAGATCTGCCCGTGTAAATCGCGCGTCCCAGGACGCTCCACGCTTCATTCGGATTGTACTCCAATCCAAGAACGGCAGTCCACTCGGAAGTTCCGTTGACACGGATCCCGTCAAGCGTTCCTTTGGTCGTCTTTTCCTGTTTTGCCGACATACGGGAGAACCCACCGAAAATATTCCATTTGTCGGTTAGCCTGCCATTGATAGAAAATTCCAGGCCTTTATGACGGGCCTGCCCATCTTTTGACTGGAAAGGTTTTACATAACCGTCTTTGTAGACACTGATCAGGTTATCCTGCTTAATGTCATAGTAGGCCAGTGTGTAAAGTAAATCATTTTTTCTGTACTTAAAACCGATTTCATTCTGCTTTGTCTTCAAAGGCGGAAGAATATCCCCGAAATTTTCAAAAGTTGTATTTACGCCGCTGCCTGCATCAAAATTTTCCGAATGGCTGGCATAAATGGACATATGGCTGTTGGGACGGTAAATGATACCGTACGTCGGGCTTGTGTCATCGGTCTTTATGCGTTCGATATAGTTCAGTGTATTATCGCTTTTCCATTTATAGCCTCTTGATTCCGCTTCATGCTTGTGGATGCCGAGGATGATATCCCATTTGTTGTAAGTCATGTAATCGACAAGAGAATAACTCTTCACTCTTGTTTTATTATTCCAGCGGGTATCAAATTTCGTAGGCGCCGCCAGTGTCTGATGGATACCCGTGTACAAATCCCCGGTACCGATCGTAAGAAGCGGTCCATTGTTATACGCGCTTTTTCTGTTTCTCCAGGCCTGATTATAAGAAAGCGTGATATCATGCTTCACGGCACCCGTATTATAGTGCGCCGTGGTACCTACCTGCCAGTAATAATATTCCTGCGGCGTGGAACCCGGTCTTGCTTTTACATCAAGCGTGCCGTCATTGTGGAGTGTATATCCGCTGCCGCCGTTCGCCATGACGTTTTTATCCAAATCGTTCCTCTGCATGCCGAAGTTGAAAAAACCGTCCCAATGGTCATTAAATTTCTGATCATGATTGTAAACGGCAAGCCAGCCGTGGGTCGCCTTTATCATCCCGTCAAACCCATAGTCATTCTTTCCGGAAGGAACAGCAGGCAGTTTATTAACATCACTGCTCAGGATAAACCATCGAAGACCGCGCTGGATATCCATATTTCTATACCCGATAAATAAATTGTCTTTTGATTTTTCCGTCGTCCGGTCGATATTGGCAAAAATGCCCTGTCCGTTAATCTTCGTGCCCTTTACAGATGTACGCCCATTGAGATTTTCCGTCATAATGCGGACACCCCATTCCTTCTTATCGCCAAAACGCTGTCCCCAGTCAAGATATTCACCAAAAAGCCCGCGGCCGGAAATCGTCTGGGTATAGTCAAAAACACCCTTATCGGGAGCGACTTTTGATTTCACACTGACGATGCCGCCGGGATTCGTTGTTTCATACTGGACACCGGTACCGTAAATTCCTACATTCGGTCCGGAAATCAATTCCAAAGATTCAATAGGATAGAGCGGCGTATTAAACTGGGTGAACACGCCGGGAACGTTATTCACATAAAAGTTGGTTCCGTTTGTACGGAATCCGCGGAAAAAGAAATCACCATGAAGGATAGATCCGGACTGGCGTACAGACGGCGAGTTTGCCAGAAGCGCATCCATCGGCTTATCAGGCCCCGTAAAGGTGTCCATCGACTTTTCCGTGAAATGCATCTGGGAAAAAGGAATATCCATTGTATCCTTCCCTGCCAGAAAACTTGTCTGGGATTTCGTGTAAACAAAATTGCCCGGCAAAACATCGCGCTCTTCATCACGGTTCCCGATAACAACCACCTCATCAAGAACGTAAGCGGCATCCGCCGCGCCCGCCATGCAGATGCCTGTGACCGCTCCAACCGCACCTATGACGGCAGCAGCCAATAATTTCTTTCTCATAAGATTCAAAACCACCCTCTCTTCAAAACAAATAAAATCATAAAAAAATAATTTACAGCTCCGCTTCCATCAAAACCGCCGATGCAGGCTTCTGTACGGAAAACGAAAGCCTTCCAAGAAACAGATTTACTTCCCATGATTAAATTATTTTAAATGAATTATATCATTAAATAACTTTTATTACACTCCTACTTTAAAAAAACATTTGCCTGTTCTTTTTTCATTTTAACTGAATCATATCTTATTGCAAAAGAAATTTGCCGTCTGCTCTCCCGCATCTGACGGCGTGCCTTAATATTCCTCTTTATTTGCCTTACCGGTACAGACAGCAAAAAAGAACGGCGCATCCTGTACCACATTCCAAAAATCAGATTAAAATCTAACGCCTGGACACCGGTACAGCGCCGTTCTTCTTTTGTGTTTATATTATTCGGTTTCTGTTTCCATTACAGCTGAGGCGAGGTCCTGCTTCGTCCCAGGTCTGCCGTCATGACCAGATCTTCTTTCGGGTCCCTGCCGCCGGTGGTAAGGTAGCCGCCCACCATGATGCCGTTGAGTCCGCCGGAAAGGGCGTGGGCCTGCAGGCTTCTCAGATTGACTTCACGACCGCCTGCCGTACGGATGAGGGCTTTCGGAAGAACAAAGCGGAACATGGCAAAAGTGCGGAGGATTTCCAAAGCGGACGGACGTTTATTATCATAAAAAGGCGTTCCTTCTACAGGATTCAAGATATTCAGCGGCACGGAATCAATGTGCATTTCTTTCAGCTTAAACGCCATTTCCACGCGTTGATCCAAAGATTCGCCAAGCCCGATAATGCCGCCGGAGCAGACACGGATCCCTGCCTTCTGCGCCGTGCTGATGATATCTTCCTTGTCTTCCATAGTATGGGTTGTGCAGATTTCCGGAAAATAGGACGGAGACGTTTCGATATTGCAATGAATACGGGTAATGCCCGCTTCCTTCAGCCGGAGCGCCTGCTCGGAAGAAATAAGCCCCAGGGAGCAGCAGACTTCGATACCTACTTCCTTACGGATACGCTTCACGATTACGATAATTTCTTCAAACTCATTGGGATTGTCCTGATTACGGCCGCTGGTAACAATGGAGAACCGGACAGCGCCTGCCGCTTTTGCTTTCTTTGCCGCTTCAATAATCTGTTCTTCCGGCAGCAGGCGGTATACCTTGGCGCCTGTCCTGTACCAGCCGGACTGGGCGCAGAATTTGCAGTCTTCCTGGCAGTGCCCGCTTCTCGCATTGATGATGGCGCAGAAATCCACAGAGCTGCCGCCGAATTTTTGACGGATTTTATCCGCCATGGCAAGAAGCAGCATGGTGTCTTCATCTTTTGTACGAATGAGCCTCCCTGCCTCTTCCGGCGTGATCTGTCCGCCATCCATGACCTTTTCCGCCAAGCGGATAATTTCCTGACAAGCACTTTCCATAATAGAACCCCTCTTTTCACGGAATCAGTCCGTTTCCTTTATTGTTATCTCGGATTCAAGTATAAAATAAACAATTTCTTCTGTCAATTTTCTTCCGTTTTATAAGTTTACAATAAATCCTTGCTCTCATTTTTTGAAAATTCGCACATAAAAAACCCGGTTTTCACCGGGTTTTTCTACCGATTACCACTCCCACCGGTTCCTGTATTCTTTTTTTGCCAATTCCGTATATGTCCTGACGAAATCTGCCTTTGCCTCCGTGTAGCCGTCCCTGTCATGAGGATACCGTTTCCATAAAAGCAGTTTCAATGTTTCATATTCCTTCGCGATGGCAGGGTGCTCCTGCAGGTAAGAAAGGAAGTACAACTCATCATGATCATGAGGCAGCCGGATATGCAGATGATATACTTTCTCCGCAAATCCCTTTTCCGTGTACCCTTTATTCATGGAAATGCGGTTCTTTGAAGTGTTCATGCAGAGCCAGCCGTTATTTTTCAAAATTTCCCATACCTCTGCCATTCTTTTTTTATCCGGTACTTCTAACAGGATATCTATGATATTTTTGGCCCAGATACCGGAAACAGCCGTACTTCCGATATGGCTGACGCGCTTTATCCGCCCTGCATCCAGCAGAACATCCAAACGATCTTTTTCTTCCTTGTACCAATCTGCCCATTCTTTTTTATAGGGTACAAGAAAGATGGGAAAGAGCTGCCACAATTCTTCCAAACTCCTGTCTTCCAGTCTTTTCTCCATACATTCTCCCTCCATTTTCTCCAGCTTATTATAAACAGCCATGAAACGCAAACTGTTTATGGGCACATAAAAACAGGCCACGATAATGGGGGATTATCATGACCTGTTCCAAAGATGGACGGTACCGGGGAAGTACCGCCCGGAGAGAAAGCATGAATAAACTTTTCAGTATTCCAGGAATATCTTATACATCATCTTCAGTCAATCTGGATACGATGGGGTGCTTTTTCAATTTCCTGCGGGAGTTTCGGCAGTGTAATCGTCAGAATCCCGTCTTTCAAGCCTGCCTTGATGCCGTCTTCTTTGATCCCTTTCACATTGAACTGGCGGCGGAAGACAGAGCTGGAACGTTCACGACGAATATAATGACGGTCATCATCTTTTTCCTCCGTCTGTTCCTCTTTCTGAGCGGATAGGGACAAAATTCCGTTTTCATAAGAAATACTGATCTGATCCTTAGTGAACCCGGGCATATCACAGGTAATTTCATAGAAATCCTTTTTATCCTCAATATCCACTTTGGGCACAGATACATAATCTTTGTATGCAGCCGGAGTATCGTTGAAGAAATGATCCAGCGCCGTATCACCGAAAAAACCATCAAAAGGAAGTAAACCACGCATAATCAAAACCTCTTTTCTTTAAAATATTTATAACATATCTCAGGAGTCCATCTTTTCTTCCTGACAACTGTATTATATCACATTTAGCACTCATGTCAATAGAGTGCTAATAAATATTTTGACTTTTTGATTATTTTTTTACCATGGATATTTTCCAACAGTTATTTCATAATAAAAGAAATGAAATTCTCCATGAAGGAGGTTTACCATGAATGAAAAAACAATGGAAACAATAACGGTGGAAAAGCGGGCGGCACATATTATAGACATGTGCCACCGTATGACGGTCCATCACACCCTTTGGTTCCGTGAAGTAGAGCACCAGCTCGGTTTTGAAAAGGCGCTCAATGTCATGGACTACGCCTGGAAGCAGACACGAAAGGCGGCAGTTCGTCGTTTGGCGGCGCAATTTCATTTCCCTGAACAAGAGGGCTGTCCCGCTTTCCTCATCCGCCTTCCTAAAGAAGATCAGCTTTCTCTTCTGGACACCATCGCAAAAAGCTGGCTTGCCCAGGACGGCTTCTGGTTTCAGGGAGTGGAGTTTTCCTACGGCATCAATGATGCGAAACGGTGCAACGATTCTACATGGGCCCGGTTCTCTCCCTTTGAAGCGCACTCCATTAAAAAACTTCTTGGCATGGAAAAGCATCCCGGGCTGGAAGGATTGGCGCAGGCTTTAAACTTCCGTATGTACAGCCGTCTGAACAGACAGTCCTCCCGCTTTGAAAATGGTTCTCTCATCTTCACAATGGATAACTGCCGTGTCCAATCGGCACGGATGCGGAAAAATTTACCCGACTATCCCTGCAAAAGCGCCGGTCTTGTAGAATACGCCCGCTTTGCCGAAGGTATAGACGACCGCATACAGACAGAATGCATAGGCTGTCCTCCGGACGCCCACCCGGAAAGCTGGTTCTGTGCATGGAAATTCAAGATAAAGTAAGCTCCCTGCAATTCATAAATACTTTCCCCCATCGCCCAGTGAGGTATAATGCATATTATGATTAAATCTATCAAACAGAAATTGTAATATTACTTTTTCATCTTATCAAGTCTATTTTCGGAAAATGATTTTCCCATACACAAAAAGAATGAGTCCTTGTATAATGAAGCCAGATTTAATTTCAGATGACCCGCAAAGGAGGATGCCCAATGAAGTTCGGATTTCGAAAGTTAATTTCCCTGACGGCCGCCGCTTGTATGTTTTTTTCCCTTTCGTTCGCAGAATCAGTTCCGGAAGTCCGTTCAAACCCGGAAAACTCAAATTGGCTGGCTGTCACCGATCATAAAATGGAAAGAAAAATGAACGGAAAAGTCATAGTCACCGCCCAGTATCCGATTTATGACATCGCATCCCACGCTCTCCAAAGCCCCCGCATAGAAAATCATCGGAAGGTCCTGCAGTCCCTTCAGGACGAAAGTGCCATGGAACGGGAATTTACACTGAAGAACCTGAAGGAAACGGAACGGCTCATTCACCAAGGGTATACAAATCTTATCGGCAATTATTTCCTGACTACCATAGACATTTTCCGTGATGATTCTGCTCTGTTCTCTATCTTGGAACATCGCTATTTCAATGACTTTTCAGGAAAAAGAATCGGTATGGGCTCTCTGAATTTTGACGGAACCACGGGTGAGCCTCTCACCATTTTTGACGTGACCACGCTTTCCAAAGCGGGTCTTGCCGATCTTCTCACCGCTGCTTTTCAAAAAAAATATCCTGACGCTCCTTTCAAAAATGATTACTACTCTCTTCACGACTTCCTCTTGAAAATCATCGAAAATTATATGATTTTAAAGCAGGGTCCTTTCACCTGGAGCATGGACGAAAAAAAACTCTCTTTCCACTTTTATGAAGGAGAGATCTTCTCCGATCATATTCCAAGACGGCTTGATTTCTCCTATGAAGACCATCCTGAACTATTTAAAAAGAAATACCTGCCGCCGGAAAAATAACAAAACGCTTCCGCGATGTTTCCCAATATAAAATGACCTCCTTAAAAGAGGTCATTTTATATTGTCCCGTTACTTTTCTGTTATACAAGAAAGCGTCAGCATACTTAATTATAAATTCCCACTGCTGACCGCCGACTTGCCTTTCTTATTCTCCCATCTCCGTAAGGACTTTAGCGCATCTTGCGCAGACGTGTTCATGTTTCGGATCGGAGTTTACATCAGGAGTGCGTTTCCAGCAGCGTTCACACTTTTCAAGAGTGCAGACGGCGATGGAAACTTTCACCGTTCCGTCTTCAGAAGCGAAGGCATTCTCAGGAGCGGCAGACAGATCGCCGGAAATCTTCGCCTGGGAAACGAGGCAGAAATCCGCCAGTTCTTTTTCCATGGCTTTCAGTGTTTCCAAATGTTCACCATCTGCGTAAATAGTAATTTCCGCGTCCAGCGGGTGGCCGATGACTTTCGCCTGGCGGGCTTCTTCCAGCGCTTTTGTCACAACGCTGCGGAGAGCAAGGCGCTTCTTCCACTTTTCTTCCAATGCTTTATCCAGGTATCTGTCGTTTTCCGCCGGCATATCCGCCATATGGACAGACCATTCTCTTTCTTCCCGATTCGGGAGTGCCTGCCATACTTCTTCGGCAGTAAAGCAAATAACGGGGGCTACCAGCCTTACGAGAGAGGTAAGGATTTCATACATGGCGGTCTGCGCGCTTCTTCTCAGGAGGGAATCATCTTTTTCTGTATAGAGACGGTCTTTCAGTATATCCAGGTAAATGGATGACAGGTCCACAGTACAGAAATTATGGACGGCATGGTACATGACGTGGAATTCATAATCCTCATAGGCTTTAAGAACGGTACGCTTTACCTGTTCCAGACGAAGCAGCGCCCAGCGATCCAATTCTTCCATATCCCCATAAGCCACGCTGTCGGTCTTCGGATCGAAATCATAAAGATTCCCCAGAAGGTAGCGGAACGTATTTCTGATCTTTCTGTATACATCGCTCATGGATTTCACAATCTTATCGGAAAGGCGGACGTCTCCCTGATAATCGACGGAGGAAATCCACAAACGCATCACGTCAGCACCGTACTTATCAATAATGTCCTGGGGCGCGACTACGTTTCCTACCGATTTGGACATCTTCCGTCCCTCTCCGTCCATGGTAAAACCATGGGTCAGAACAGCCTTATACGGCGCGCAGCCATTGACTGCCACACTGGTCAGAAGAGAGCTGTGGAACCAGCCGCGGTGCTGGTCGGAACCTTCCAGATACAAATCGCAGGGATACGCCGCGCCGGTATCTTTCCACACCGGATGAGGATCTTTTAGGACACCATTCCAGGTGGAGCCGGAATCAAACCATACGTCCATGATGTCTTTTTCCTGGTGGAAACGGCTGCCGCCGCAGTGGGGACATTTGAAATCCTTCGGCAAAAGTTCTTCCGCCGGGTGCGCCCACCATGCATCGGTGCCCTCTTTTTCCACGATTTCTTTCACGCTTTCAATCGTTTCGGGCGTAATCACATAGTTGCCGCAGCCGTCACAGTAGAAAGCAGGAATCGGAACACCCCAGGAACGCTGGCGGGAAATACACCAGTCCTGACGGTCACGAATCATATTATACAGGCGGTCATGCCCCCAGGAAGGGATAAACCGTGTCTCGTCGACCGCTTTCAATGCATCTTCGCGAAAATCATTGATGGAAGCAAACCACTGCTCTGTCGCACGGTAAATGACGGGATTCTTGCAGCGCCAGCAATGGGCATACTGGTGGTGGAGGGACTTTTTGCCAAGAAGCATGCCTTCGTGGGCAAGCGCGGAAATACTCGGTCCTTCCGCTTCCCATACAGTCTTCCCTTCCAGAAAGGATCCGGCTTCTGCCGTCATACGGCCTTTATTGTCCACAGGACAGATGACTTCCTGCTTCAGTTTTCCTTCATTTTCATATTTCTTATACACTTCAAAGTCATCCACGCCGTGGCCCGGGGCAGTATGTACACAGCCTGTACCGGCATCCAGCGTGACATGGTTGCCCTCAAGAACATACACGGTTCGGTTATAAGATGCCCAGGGGTGCATAAATTCGGCCAACTCCCATTCGGCGCCTGTCATTTCGCGGCCGGCAAACTCGTAATTTTCAATCTTGCAGTCCGCCAAAGCTGCCGGTGCCAGCTCCTTATTCATCAGATAGTACTCGTCGGCATCCAGATTATGCACCCATACATAGGTGAACTTCGGGTTGACGGAAATATACTGGTTGGCAGGAATGGTCCAAGGCGTGGTTGTCCAGATGACGGCAAAAAGCTTGGATTGATCTACGCCCTCCGGTCCGAGTCCCTTGATATTTTTCGCAGGGAACTTTACATAAATAGACGGGGACTTGCGGTCCTTATACTCGATTTCCGCTTCCGCCAGCGCCGTTTCACAGTGGGGACACCAGTAAACGGCTTTCTTTCCTTTATAGATGTATCCTTTTCTTGCCATTTCGCCAAAAACTTCTATTTCCTTGGCTTCCAGATGCGGGTCGAAAGTAACGTAACGGTTATCAAAATCGCCGATAACGCCCATGCGGATAAAATCGGTTTTCTGGATTTCAATCCATTTCTTTGCGTATTCCAGACATTTGCGGCGCAGTTCAAGAACGGACATATTCGCCCGATCCTCTCCCGAATCTTTCAGTACGGCATATTCAATCGGAAGGCCGTGGGTATCCCAGCCGGGGACATAGTTTGCCATGTACCCCGCCATGTACTTGTAGCGGACAATAATATCCTTCAGTGTCTTATTCAGGGCATGGCCGATGTGGATCTTGCCGTTCGCATAAGGAGGTCCGTCATGAAGCACGAAGCGGGGCGCGCCTGCTTTCTTTCTTTTTTCTATTCTCTTATTGTATAAATCCTTATCTTTCCAAAGTTCCACAAACTGCGGTTCCTTCTGCGGAAGATTTCCGCGCATGGGGAATTCTGTCTGCGGCAGGCGCAGCGTCTTGCTGTAATCCATTCCATTTCCTCCTGTATGGTGTAAATAAAAAAATCCCGCCCAAAAAGGGGCGAGAATATTTCCCGTGGTACCACCCTAATGACCCGAAGGCCACTCGGCACAGTTAACGGTGTCCCGTCAGGGCATTTCCTCCCTGAAGCTCAGAAGTGATCCGTCCGCGCCGCCCGCCCCTTCTTTCACCGGCCGAAGGCTCTCTCTGCCGGGCGCTTACGCAAACCGTCTTCATCACAGCTCTTAGTATCTTTTGTATTGTACAGATAATCATGAATATAGTCAAGTCCGCCCGAACTATTTCCAAAGGAAAAAAGCGAAAGCTGCCTGTAAAAGAAAGAGGGCGGGCACACCGAATTGAAATACGGCATGGCGTGTCTTATGGCGAAAAAAACGCATAGCAAGAAACGCGCCTGCCGATCCGCCCGCAGCAGCGATAAGCAGAAGCGTCCTTTCCCTTATCCGCCGCCGTCCATGCACCGCTTTCCATTTGTCAAGACCGTACAGGAAAAAGGCGGCGGCATTTACGGCAAGAAGTCCTCCAAAAAGCAATTCACCTGCTGACATAACTCTTCCTTCATAACCTCTCCGCCGCTTTGACTCCCATGAGGAACGCCTTATCGCGGCTTTCTTTTCCCCACGCCCGCTGTTCGTGAGATAAATCGTGAAGTGTATCGGCAGTAAAAAGGATCTGGGCAAATACCTTCCCCCTGTATGCCGCACATGCCGCCAAGGCGGCGCATTCCATATCCACGACGCGGCAGCCTTCCGCCCGCCGCGCTTTTACCTTTTCTTTTGTTTCACGGAAAAATCCGTCCGTCGACCAAGTCACACAGCTTTCACAAGGCACATGATTTTCCCGAAGCACTCCTTCTACGATATTCGCCGCCGATTCATCAAGTGTCACAAACCGTGCCGGCGGAAGATAATGGTACGACGTACCCTCATCACGAAGCGCCTTGCGTACGACAAAGAAAACATTCTCCGCCAGCTTTTCCAGCGCACTGCAGCATCCCAGAGCTACCACCTTTTCCACACCATACGCATAGAGCCGTTCCAGAAGCAGGACTGCCGCCGAAGCTCCCGCCGGTGCCTGAAGGATGCAGAGTTTTTCCTTATCCGCTTTAATCATCCACAGGGGAAAATCTTTTGTCAGAGAAACAAATGTCCCGGCTTTTTCACCGCCCCGGGCAAGAACAAACCTTTCAATCCGTTTCTCTCCAAGAAAAGCAAAAACCGCTCTCTTCGGCAGGTGCAAATCCATTTTTTCAAAATCCGGAGAAATGATTCCCGGTGATTTATCATACTCCGATAAAATGTTTTCCATTTCCCCCTCCTTCTTACAAAGCGCTCATTCCCCGTTTTTCCAAAAACTTCCTTTCTCTCCAGTCCGCAATCGTAAAGACCGCAAGAGCTGACCAGATAAAAGAAAAAGCAGACACCTGTGCACGGGTAAAAGGTTCGCCGAAAAGGAATATCCCCAGAAGCAAAGTGATGGACGGAGAAATATACTGGCAGAACCCGAGAACGTTCAGCGGCAAATCATTCGCCCCTATGGAAAAGAGTACGAGAGGCGTCGCCGTCACAGCACCTGCGCCGATAAGAAACACTGCTGTCCGCAGGTCATCGACAGTGAAATGTCCCATACCGCCATTCCCAAGAGAAAGTACATAAGCAAGAGCAAAAGGAAGAACAAAAAATGTTTCCAGTGTAATGCTGTAAAAAGCATCCAGATTCAATTTCTTTTTCACCGCGCCATAGAGGGCAAATGTCGATGCAAGACCGACAGCAATCAGCGGGAACTTCCCCAACTCCCAGGTCATCACACTGATTCCCGCAGCGGCAACGGCAATAGAAAACCATTTCATTTTTGACAGCCGCTCATGAAAACATACAACACCAAGAAGAACGCTCACAAGGGGATTCATGTAATACCCCACACTGGTATCCACCACATGGCGGTTCGTCACCGCCCAGATGAAGATGCACCAGTTTGCCGTAATAAGAAAAGATGCCAGTGCAAGGAGAGCACCCCGGCTTTTATCCGCCCAAAGATGCTTACATTCCTTCCAAAAAGACACCATCCGTCCCATGAAAGAGAGAATCATGAGCATGAAGAAGAAAGACCAGATAATGCGGTGCGATAATATTTCATATGCGGAAACGGCAGACAGCTGCTTCCAGTAAACCGGCAGAAGCCCCCACAGCAGGTACGAACCTACAGCCGCTGTCAACCCCAGGTTTCTTTTTTTCATAGATGTACTTCCTTTTATTTATAATAAGTCATTCTATCACAAAAGAAAGGAAAAAAAGAAGAAGCGCCCCTGCCGGAAAACGCTCCTTACCATATCAGCCCGTTATTTTTTCTTTGCCATCTCTTTCACTGCGTCAAAAACATCCATAAAAGGTACTTTATTTTTCTTCGCCAGTTTTTTCACGGTATCGTATTCAGGATAGGCCCGCATCATCTTTCCCAGAGACACCTGCTTCACAGATGCTTTGCCGTAAACCGTTTCCACTTCTTTTTCTTCTCTATTTAAGACAGAGCGCATGAGAGGGTACTCGCGGATACCGATCGTCGTAGTTTCCGTGAAAATAATTTGTTCCAGCTCTTCCACCTGATCTTCCCCGCAGATCACTGTCAGTTCCCAGGCCGGACGATTCTTTTTCATGAAAACGGGAGCATAGTGGACATCTTTCGCTCCTTCCTTGAACAATTTCTTCATGACATACCCCAAAACCTCGCCGGAGCAGTCATCAATATCCGTTTCCAGTTTCACAACTTTATCACGGCCTTCATTCTCCTCCCCCTGGATAAGGAATGCCCGGAGAATACCGCTTCGATCCGTGTATGCCCGTTTTCCCGCGCCAAGGCCTGCTTTCTTGATAACAAAAGACGACGGCAGCTGATGGCTTGTGGAAATGGCCGCCGCAATGGCCGCGCCGGTAGGCGTCACATACTCCCCTTTCGCCCCGGTGAGCTCCATGGGGATTTTATAAGCGGAAACAATATTCACTGTCGCCGGCACGGGCACGGGCATGACTCCATGCCGGCACCGAACTGTTCCTGTCCCTTCCGTGAGTTTAGGGACAATCACCTCTTTGATGTGAAGGCTGTCAAAAGTAACGGCAGCCGCCACCACGTCCACAATGGAATCAAGCGCTCCCACTTCATGGAAATGGACTTCGTTAAGGGGCAAGTCATGGGCTTTCGCTTCTGCTTCGCCGATAATCCGGAATATTTTACGGGCCAGCGCTTTTGCTGTTTCCGTCATATCACAGGCATCGATCATCGGAAGAATTTCCGCAAGCCCCCGATGGGTATGATGATGATCTTTTCCCTGACGGCAGCAGTGATGTGCCTCCCCGTCATGCCCTTCCTCATGGCAATGGCAGTGATGTTCTTCTCTGTCCGGTTCTTCATGACAAGAGCATCCCGATCCTGCCGCCGAGGCCAGACTTCCGTAAAGGTAGTCCATGTCATGATCATGGTTCTCACAGTCATCATCAAGTCGGACACGGAAATCACAGCAGTCGATGCCCGATTTCTTTACTCTGCCTATCTCTACGAAAAAACCGTCCGCCGGGATAGAGTCCAGCGCTTTTTGAAGAGTGTTCGGATCCGCCCCCAAGTCGATCATTGCCGCCACGAACATATCCCCGCTGATCCCGGACCCGCAGTCCAGGTATAATTTTTTATCCATTGCTTTTACCCCTTTCCGCCAGCCTGTTGATCTGTGTTGCCACATACCCTGCACCGAAGCCGTTATCTATATTTACCGTCACAATGCCGTTCGCGCAGGAATTGATCATCGTCAAAAGAGCCGACAGCCCGTGAAAGCTTGCTCCATACCCCACGGACGTGGGCACGGCAATGACGGGATTGGCCACAAGACCGCCGATTACCGACGCAAGAGCGCCTTCCATACCTGCCACGGCAATGACGCAGTTGGCTTCCCGCACTTTCTTTTCACAGGATAAAAGACGGTGGATGCCGCTGACACCCACATCATAAATACGTTCCACACGGCTGCCGAAATATTCCGCCGTCTGCGCCGCTTCCTCCGCTACGGGAATATCTGACGTTCCTCCCGTGCAGACCGCGACTAAGCCTGTATGCTCCTTATCTTTCTTTTCCAGTTTCAGGATACGGGAAACAGGATCATAAGAAATATCCGGCAGTACGGCGCGGACGATCTCATATTGATGGGCATCGGCACGTGTACCGAACACCTCCCCTTCCGCTTCATATAACTTTCGGAATATCTCCGGCAGAAATTCATCCGATTTCCCCTGGCAGTAAATGACCTCGGCAAATCCGGAACGTCGTTTCCTGTCCGTATCCAGTTTAGCATATCCCATTTCTTTATAGGCGCGGACTCCGGAATGACTGCGCAGATACTTTTCCGCCGCGTCAATTTCCAACTTCCCGCCTCTGACCTTTTCCAAAAGTTCTCTGATATCCATGCTACACCTGCCCTATATCCATGGACCCCGAGCGGAACCCCTCCAGATCCATCGTTATATACATAAACCCCAGTTCTTTAAACCGCGCGGCCACGATCTTTCTTTTTTCCACAAGCAGGGGAAATTCCTGCGGACGGATTTCAATGCGCGCCATCCGGTCATGGCTGCGGACACGGAACTGGGTAAATCCCATTTCAAAAAGAAACTGCTCCGCCATTTCCACACGGCGCAGCTTTTTCCCGGTGATCGGTTCGCCATAAGGAAACCGTGTCGCCAGGCAGGAAAAAGACGGTTTGTTCCATGTAGGGAGATTTTCTTTTTCTGAAAGCACCCGTATTTCCTCCTTCGTCAGCTCCGCCTCTCTTAAGGGACTCACCACGCCCAGTTCCGCCAGCGCCTTCAATCCGGGCCGGTATCCGCCCGTGTCACTGAAATTCGTGCCGTCCGCAACATAGGAAATATGATTCTTCTTTGCCAGCTCTTTCAAAAAAGAAAAAAGAAAATACTTGCAATGGTAGCATCGGTCTTTTTCGTTTTCCGCAAAGCCCTTGATCCGGAACTGATCCTGTTCGACAATCATCTGCCGTATATGTCTCCGTTCGCAGAATTCTTTTGCGTCCTTCCATTCACGGAAAGGAAGGGAATCCAATTTCATTGTCACTGCAACAGCTTTCTTCCCAAGAACGGCATGGGCCTCATGGAGCAGAAAAGCGGAATCCACGCCGCCGGAAAAAGCGACTGCCACCGTTTCCAGCTCTTTCAAACGGAATCGCAGGTTCTCCTGCTTCTTCAGCAATTCATTTTCCACGGCAGTCTCCTTTCCCTTTCTTATTCAGATAAATTATACCATTCCTCTAAACAGGCTTTGTATGAAATTTTTCCTTTCCTTTTACAGAAAGCCTTTTTAACTTTTGTTTGTGCTTGCAGCCATATCGCGGTATAATAAATTATTAGTACAATAAGTAATTCTTGAAAGGATTCTATCTTGAAAAGAAATCAGTATACCCTCGGAAAACCGGTTTCCTTTAAGGGAAACGGACTCCATTCCGGAATCCCCGTAACGCTCACAATGCGTCCCGCTCCGGCGGGCAGCGGCATCATTTTCCGGCGTATCGATCTTACCGGCACCCCCGAAGTGCCTGCAAAGAGTGAATTTGTGACAAATACACTCCGCGCAACGACGCTGGAACGGGGAGACGCGAAAGTTTTTACCGTGGAGCATATCCTTTCCGCGCTCTTCGCGCTCCGTATCGACAACTGCATTCTTGAGATGAACGCTCCCGAACCTCCCGTGGCTGACGGCGGCGCCCTTACATTCTCCCAAATGATTTTAGAAGCGGGTATCGTGGAACTGGAAAAACCGATCGATATTCTTACTCTTGAGACAAGCGTAGCCGTATATGAAGATAATAAATTCATCACTGCGCTCCCTTATGACGGACTCCGCATTACATTTACATCCATCAATCCCCATCCGCTTTTAGGCACGCAAATGAAAGACTTCACAATCGACAAGGAGACATACATCAGAGAAATCGCCCCCTCCCGTACCATCGGATTTACCTGGGAGCTGGAGGCCATGCGGCAAATGGGGCTCGGCAAAGGCGGTACGTTGGAAAACGCTGTCGTTTATTCTGAAACGGACTGCCTGTCAGAGTTAAAATTCCCCGACGAACTTGTCCGCCATAAGATTTTGGATATCCTTGGCGATATTTCCCTTGTGGGCCCGCTCCACGCACACATCATCGCGGTCATGGGAAGCCATAAGCTGAATGCCGCTCTTGCGGCGAAACTGAGAGTATTGAAAAAATAAAAAGAAGTTCATGAACAGGAGAAAATCAATTATGGAATTAAATATTGAAGAAATCATGGAAATCCTCCCCCATCGTTATCCGATGCTGCTGGTAGACAAAATTACCGAACTCGTTCCCATGGATTATGCCGTCGGAGTGAAATCCGTCACCATCAACGAACCATTTTTTCAGGGACATTTCCCCGGCCACCCCATCATGCCTGGCGCCCTTATCTGTGAAGCCATGGCACAAGTCGGCGGCGTTGCTCTCCAGTATCCCGAAGAAAATCGGGGCCTCATTCCCATGTTTACAGGCATGGACAAAGTCCGCTTCCGTTCCCCCGTCCGCCCGGGAGACCAGCTTGTAACCAAAGCGGTCATCAAAAAGATCGTAGGGCGCATGGGCAAGGTACACTGTGAATGCTATGTAGGGGAAACCTTCAAAGCATCGGCTGATTTCCTTTTCTACCTCGCTGAACCGGAAATCCCTTCCGGCAAGCAGGATGAAAAATAATTTTTAAAATCTGAAATCAGTTAAAATAAGATGATATTCAAAGAAAAATAAAGAAAAATAAAGAAAAACGCATATATTTCGACAAGACCACTGTTTTATTTAAAAACCGTCTTGCCGATGTATGTATAAAAAGAAATTAAAATCCGGCAGGCAGTATCCGCCTGCTGTTGAAGGGAAACCATGAGAATGGAATTAACAGTTATCAAATCAGCGGAGCCGCAGATTCATGAAACGGCCGTTGTTGATCCTACTGCCAAACTTCATAAAAATGTAATTATCGAACCTTATGCCGTCATCGGTCCCAACTGTGAAATCGGCGAAGGCTCCATCATCGGCTCCCATGCGGTCATTTCGAAAAACGTACGCATGGGGAAAAACAATCATGTGTATCCGAACGCCGTCATCGGCGAAGATCCACAGGATTTGAAATTTGCCGGCGAATACAGTACGGTCGTCATCGGCAATGACAACAGCTTCCGCGAATTCGTCACCATCCACCGTGCTACGGGAGAAAACTGCGAAACCCGTATCGGCTCGCATAATATGCTTCAGGCATACACCCATGTGGCACACAACTGCAATTTCGGAGACTACATCGTCATGTCCAGCTTTTCCGGAGCAGCCGGCCACGTCACTGTGGAAGACCACGCGGTCATCGGCGGCATGAGCGGTATCCACCAGTTCGTAAAGATCGGCGCCTGCGCCATGGTGGGCGGCATGTCCAAGATCGTACAGGACGTATGCCCATTCGTGATCGTTGACGGCAATCCGGCAAGAGTGGTCGGACTGAACAGCGTAGGACTCGCCAGAAACAATATCACCCCCGAAGTAAGAAGCTGGCTTAAAAAAGCATACCGCACTATTTTCCGTTCCGGCCTGAAGCTGTACGAAGCTATCCATGAAATGGAACAGGACTTCCCGCCGACACCGGAAATTGAGCATCTTCTCCGCTTCCTCCGCAACTGCGAGCGCGGACTTTGCAGAACAAAAGATAAAAGTCAGAAATAATAAATATAAAAAGGCTTTCCATTTTTAGGGAAAGTCTTTTTTGTTGCGCTTGTTTTATACATTTGTGATTGCCTTACTTCCCGGAAGAAACAGCCGTTTCCTTTTTACGCCTCCGTCGTCTCCGCACCCGGTTGATATGCCGCTCAAAATCTCCATGGCTGATGAGTTCCGCCAGAATGAGCTGATCCAATACAGGAACGGTACAGGAATAAAATCCCGTCCGCTCCTGAAATCTGGACAGACGGTTTTCGGGAAGTACGAGATACGCCACGCGGACAGAGGGAGCAATTGTTCGTGAGAACGTATTCATATATACCACCGGGCCATGGGGATCAAGAGAAAAGAGCGTGTCTTCCGCTTTTGACAAAAGAGTGAACTCCGAATCAAAATCATCTTCAATAATCAGACCGGACCGCTCCTCCGCCCAGCGGATATACTCCCGCCGCTTCGAAGCATTTGCCGTAATGCCGCTTGGATAACTGTGGAACGGTGTCACATGAAGCACACGCGCGCCTGCCCGTTTCAGTTCTTCTGTCAGAATTCCTTTGTCTCCCAGACGGAGAGATTCTGTCCGTATGCCATGGGCACGGTACACCTGCCTTATCTTCTCATAGCAGGGATCCTCCACCGCTACAAGCCGTTCCCGGCCAAGGGCCTGCACTACAAGGCTGTACAGATACTCCGCTCCCGACCCGATACAAATCTGCTGCGGAGAAACGATGATATTCCTGCTTCGCGCCAGGTAGTCGCAAAGTGCATTCCTCAACTCCGCCGTTCCCTGATTGGGAGAGCGGGCCAGCACCTTTTCGCCCCATTTGGAGAGCACTGTCCGTGCCGTTTTCGCATAAACGGAAAAGGGAAATACTTCTTCATCCGTCTCCGAAGGAAGAACAGGCTTCACTTCCTTTCCCCTGTACCCCACGGGAAAAGCATCTTCCTCTTTATAAATGATAAAGTAGCCGCTCCGTTCCCGCGGTTCGACATACCCTTCTTCCGCAAGAAGCGCATACGCATGCTCCACGGTGATGACACTCACGCCATACCGCTCCGTCATGGCGCGTTTGGAAGGCAGCTTGCCGCCCCACCGGTAAATCCCGCCGGTAATCGCTTCACGGACACGGGCATAAAGCGCCATATATGCCTTCTCTTTTACGCTATTCTCCATCACGCCTCCATCTGGTTATATTTTTATTTTTATTTTTGGTGATTTTCATAATGCCAGTTTATCATTATACTGTTTTTAAGTAAAGCTGTATAAGGAGGCTCTTCATGACAAACACCAATACCCCGGCAGGAAATATTTCCGCCGCCCCCCGCTATAAAGCCAGATGGCTCACGGTATGCGGCTTTTTAATGGCAATGAATACCGTCCTGTCATCTTTCAACATCCCCGTCCCCGGCGGACACTTTTACCTGAATGATGTCATCATCGTAGCGGCGGCTCTCTCTCTCGACCCGCTGGGCGCGTTCCTGGTCGGCGGTGTAGGCGCATTCCTGGGCGATTTCTTCTTCTACCCTCTCCCCATGTTTGTTTCGCTTGCCACCCACGGACTGGAAGCCGTCGTTATTTCCCTCTTTGCCCGGCGTTACGGAAAGAAGAATCTTCCCCTCACTTTCTTCGGCGTCTTCTTAGGCGCGCTCATCGTGGTTATCGGTTATTCTCTCGGCAGGGCTTATGTATACAGTACCCCGGAATATTCTCTCATCAAACTCCCCTTTGAAATACTCCAGGCAGGTATCGGTGCCATCCTCGGCGCGTTCATCTGGAAAAACAGGAACATGGGAGATATTATTCGGAAAATCATCAGTAAATAAAATGACTTCAGCCGCCTCACGGCGGCTTTTTATTTCCTTTCCCAAAGAAGCTGTCCGCCTTATCAGCTATTTCCTTTTCTGGTACAATAGTACAGAAAGAATATTCACCAGGAGGAACTATGAGAACACTTCGCGATGCGGTATACGGACTGGCGGTAGGAGATGCCCTCGGACTACCTGTCCAGTTTGAAGAGCGCGGTTCATTCCATGTGGAAAAAATGACAGGTTACGGCACGTATAATATGGCACCGGGGACATGGTCCGATGACACCAGCCTCACCCTTGCCACTTGCGACAGCATCAAACTCATGGGGCGGATCGACCTGGAAGACCTCATGTGCTGCATGACCGACTGGTATAAAAACGGCAAGTATACCCCTGACGGAAAATCCTTCGATGTAGGCATGACCACGGGAGCCGCCCTCAGCCGCGGAGAAGGCCTCTCCGATGAAGCTTCCAATGGAAACGGCTCGCTCATGCGTATCATCCCCCTCGCGTTCCTTCCCGAAGTAACAGACGATGAAATACGGGAAGTATCGGCACTCACCCATGGACACCGCATTTCAAAAAGCGCCTGCGTCACCTATATCCATATCGCCAGGGAACTTTTACAGGGAAGATCCATAAAAGAAGCTGTGGAAACTGCCGTCAATGACGGTATAGAAGAAAGCCTCTTTAAAAACCTTCTTACCATCAGCAGCCTGCCGGTAGAACAAATCAAAAGCACCGGCTACGTGGCAGACACCCTCGAAGCAGCCATATGGACACTGGAAAATACAGACAATTTCAAAGACGTCGTCATGACCGCCGTCAATCTCGGCGATGATACCGACACCGTAGGCGCCGTCACAGGAGCGCTCGCAGGCATCATTTACGGTTATGATGCAATTCCTGTAGAATGGCTGAAAGATTTACGCAGGAAAGACCTCATTGACAAATATCTCTTCCAATGACAAAAGGGCGGTCTTGCGTCCTTTTCTTTTACCAATCACAGATAAGGAGCTCTTATGCATCAAAATGATATCAGCGGTCTTCCCCATAAAATAAAATGGATTACACTATGCGGACTGCTCATGGCAATAAATACTATTTTCTCTTCTTTCAGCATCCCTGTCCCCGGCGGGCATATTTACCTGAATGATATCATCATTGTCATTGCCGCCTTGTCGCTCGACCCCCTGGGCGCATTTCTTGTCGGCGGTGTGGGCGCGTTCCTCGGGGATTTCTTTTTCTATCCCCTCCCCATGTTCGTCTCCCTTGCCACCCACGGTATCCGCTCCGTCGTCATGTCCCTGATCGTGGGCAGGTATGGAAGAGACAACTTCCCTGTCGTTCTTGGCGCGACCATCCTTGGCGCCCTCATCGCCATCGCGGGATACACCTTGGGCAAGGCCTACGTATACAGCACCTGGGAATACGCCATGCTGAAACTCCCTTTCGAAATACTTCAGGCCTTCATCGGATCCGCTATCGGACTCTTCCTCTGGAAAAACAGAAAATGGGGCAAAACGATCCGCCGCTTCCTTGGGTATTAACCCCTTATTCACCCTAACCGGCTGCACGGCTGTGGCTCCATTTCCATCAACTATCTTGCACACGGAAAAAACCGGGCATGTGTCAGAAAGCATTGCCCGGTTTTTGCATAGGGTGTTCCACGGATTATCCGTTATTTCTCTTTTTTATTTCCTCTTTTATTTTCCCAAGCAGCTCTTTTTCTGTAAAGCCGCCTTTTGCCGCGATGGTCCGGAAATCAGCCACCCGGCTCATCATCGCAAACAGCGCTGGATTGGAAAGGGGCTTGTACTTCGGAGAAAGCTGCAAAAGGAATTCCTTCAGGTAAGGATATGTCTGGAGCGCCCGGTGGAGAGTGGTATTGCCTGTTATCTCCAACATATTTCCTTCGTCTCCCTCTTTCTCCGCCGTTTCCGCTTCCACTTCCGTGCTGCCGTCTGCTTTGCTTCCCGTCCAGACAGGAGCGGACTGCGGTTTATTTCCTAAAGAGCGGATATGCTCCACATCCTGCATGGTTTCCAGACAGCCGCGGTACACACCGTTTTCATCACGGACAGCTATATAATTTACAAATATCTGTTTCCCCGGTTTGTTGATAAAAAATTCCGCCGTATCTTTTTCTCCGCTTTTAAAAGAACCCAATATCCTGTTCACGACAGGCAGTATTTCTCTGGGATGGCAGTTCTGCACTTTCCGGCCTATCACACCGGCGCTCCGGCTGAACACACGAACCGGCGTATCGGTATAAAACTTCACAATATCGTTTTCATCAACAAATGTCAGGTCAATGGGAAGATGGCGGTAAATCAGATTGATCTGCGCAAGAGTGAGCTTCCCTATAGCCACATCCATCTCCGTATCCGTGCCCGCCCCCATATGGTACTTGCTGAGAAGCGCGCTGAAGTCCTTCATAAAGGACGGTTCTCCTCCGGAAGACCGCTCTGTTTTTTCCGGCGGCAGGAATCCTTTCGGCGCCTCCATGTTGGCAAAGCCCACTTCCTCCTCGCCGATGCGCATTTCCCGGAATTCCTCTTCCGACAGAAGCTCCATGGATGTCGGGTACAAAACCTGGGTCTCCTTGAAAATAATATCCTCTATCTTCTCAATCACTTCGGGCTGCATTTTCAGGAACGCCTCTTCTTTATCCATATCCAGATACCTTGCACTGCGGAGGATTGCTTTTTTCACATGATCATCAAACGTCCACATGATGAGTGTCGGGCGGTCAAACCCTTTCTGTTCCAGATAAGGGAAAAGCTGGTTATGTTTCCTTGTAATATGCTTTATGTATTCTTTCAGCCTGTCATAGACCTCCAGCCAGCGGTTTTTGATAAATTTCCCCGCCAAAAGCTCTTTCATTTCTGCTATCGTGCCGAGGATGATCTGATTTTCCTCCATGAATGAACGGATAGGGTGGCCTTCCGGCAATTCCAGATGCTCCCGTTCCATGACACCATCGAAAAGCCGGATGATGTCATCCATTTTTTCATGCATGGTCTCATCATCAATGCCGTCATCTTTCAGCATCTGTTCGCCGAAAGCAAATTCCTGGGGCGTGACGGAATCAAAACGCTGCAAAATAATTTCACGCGCTTCCTCAAAAGTCAGCTCCCCTTTAATGTATTTTTCTTTTATGGCGACAATTTCCCGGCACTTGGCTTCATCAAGCCCGAGAATATCGTTCATTGTTTTAGTCATATGTCCTCCTTATATAACCGGCTGCATATTGCAATTCTCTGCAAAATAAGTATATCAAGAAAAGTCAATATGCACCATCCCGCCCATACGCCATACCCGCCTGTAAACCGGCCGGCTGAATGGATACCGGCTGCCGGAAAGCAGAGAGCAGGTAGCAAAGATGAAGAAGGTGACAATTTCAAAAATGACTGCCCGCGAAATCATACTCATCACAAGCGCCTTCCGGAAACCGCATTTTACCGGCGCTGAAATAAACGGAAACAGATCGTACGCTCTTCCGCTTTCCATACTGGACAGCAAAAAAGACTTCCCTCTTCTATGAGATGGGAAGCCTTTTGCTTTCGGGAACGTTTTCACCCGTTTTACTTTAATTATGAATTTTCTTCATCTTCTTCCGGTTCGGAAACCACATCGATGGAAGCGATCCGGTCTCCCTCTTCCAGACGCTGGAGGATGACGCCCTGTCCTCCTTTTGCTTTCTTGCTGGAAATCTGGTCGGCAGGAATACGGATGGTGATTCCCTGTTCGGAGATGCCCACCAATTCATCCCTGTCGTCAGCAGCGACAAGCGCCACTACTTCATAGCCTTTCTTGAAGTTGATCGTCCCCTGTCCGTTCCTGCCTTGCAGACGGTAGGCAGAAGCGGCATTTCTCTTCGCGTTTCCGTCAGCGGAAATGGTAAAGATATCTTTCTCCGCCGCCACAACTACGCCTACCACATCATCCCCTTCTTTGAGACGCATGCCGTGGACACCGGACGCGGAACGGCTGAGAGGCCGTACATTGTCATCATCAATGGAGAAGCGGATGGCCATGCCTTTTCTCGTCCCCATGATGATTTCCTCATTGCCCTTGACCGGAAGCACCGCTACCAGGCGGTCTTCGTCTTTCAGGCGCATGGCGATGAGGCCGTTCTTATTGATATTCTTATATTCTTCCAAGGCCGTCTTCTTGATGTAGCCGTACTTCGTCACCATGAGGAGGTACTTGGTTCCCTCTTCGGAAATATCCAGATCCAGAAGCTCCGTCACGTGTTCATCGGCGCCAAGGGACGTAATGAAGTTGATCATCGCGCTTCCCCTTGCAGTGCGGCTTGATTCGGGAATGTCATAAGCCGTCTTCATGTAGACCTTGCCCTTGTTCGTGAAGAAAAGGATCCGGTCATGGGTGGACGTGGTGAGGATTTTACGGACATAATCTCCGTCCTTCATCTTCAGTCCGCTTACGCCGCGGCCGCCTTTCTTCTGTGTGCGCAGATCAGAAGAATCGATGCGCTTAATGTAATTCTGCTTGGTCAGGGTAATGGTCATGGGCTTGTCGGGAATAAGGTCGGTCACATCCATATCGCCCAGGGCTGCCGCAATTTCCGTACGGCGTTTGTCCCCGAAATTATTCTTTTCGTCAGTGAGTTCCGCTTTGACTACCCCCATGATTTTCTCCCTGCTGGACAGCAGATCGCGGAGGTAGGCGATGGTTTCCTGCACATCCTTGTAATCCGCTTCAATCTTATCTCTTTCCAGACCGGTCAAACGGCGGAGACGCATATCAAGAATGGCGACTGCCTGTTTTTCCGACAGACCGAATTTGGAAATCAGCGCCGTCTTCGCCACCTCATCGGTCCGCGATTCACGGATGGTGCGGATGACTTCGTCAATATGATCAAGGGCAATGAGCAAACCTTCCAGAATATGGGCTTTGGCTTCTGCCTTTTCCAATTCATAGCGGCTTCTTCTCGTGATAACTTCTTCCTGATGTTTCAGATAGTAGTAAAGAATCTGCTTCAGGTTGAGGATGCGGGGATGCCCGTCGACGAGGGCCAGCATGATGGAGCCGAAATTGACCTGCATCTGGGTATGCTTGTACAGGTTGTTCAGCATGATCTGCGGATTCACATCAGAACGCAGCTCGATAACGATACGCATGCCGCTTCGATCCGATTCATCACGGAGTGCCGTGATGCCGTCAATGACTTTTTGGCGGGACAGGTCGGCAATCATTTCCACCAGGCGCGCCTTATTCACCTGGTAGGGCAGTTCCGTCACAATGATACGGTTCTTCCCGCGTTCCATTTCTTCTATATCCACTCTCGCGCGGACGGTGATGGAACCGCGGCCCGTGCGGTAGGTATCTTCAATGCCTTTATGCCCCTGGATAATGGCCGCCGTCGGGAAATCGGGTCCTTTGATGTATTTCATCAATTCATCAATGGTAATTTCCGGATTATCAATCATCGCGCAAAGTCCGTCCACCACTTCCGTCAGGTTGTGGGGCGGCACGTTCGTCGCCATACCGACAGCGATACCGTAAGAACCGTTAACCAGCAGATTCGGTATACGGGACGGCAGCACAAGCGGTTCTGTCAAAGAGCCGTCATAGTTCGGCATGAAGTCAACCGTGTCTTTATCAATATCACGGAGCATTTCCAGCGTGATTTTCGCCATACGCATTTCCGTATAACGCATCGCCGCCGCCGAATCGCCGTCAATAGAACCGAAGTTGCCGTGACCGTCTACCAGCGGATAACGGATGGAGAAATCCTGCGCCATGCGAACAGCAGAATCATAAACCGCCGTATCGCCGTGGGGGTGGTACTTACCTAAAACGTCGCCGACGATACGGGCGGATTTTTTATATGCTTTATTGGGCAGCATCCCCGCTTCGTTCATCGCGTACAGAATACGGCGGTGTACCGGCTTGAGGCCGTCGCGTACATCAGGCAGCGCACGGGTCACAATGACCGACATGGCATAATCGATGTAAGACGTCTTCATCTGCCGTTCCAGCGGCGTATTGACTATCTTTCCTTCCTTCCAGTCCATACATTCTCCTTATTCCCAAAAACGGCGAAATAATCCGCCGCGGAACCGTAAAGAAACAAAGCGCCTCTTTTTCACTAAAGCGCTTCTTAACGCTTATATTATACCACAACCTTTTATTTAAAGCCCATTTACACCATTTTTTAACGATTATAAAACATATTTCTTTTATTCGTTTGCTTTTATGCGTGAATGAAATGCCGGTTCTCTCTTTGAAAATTTTTCCATCCTTTGCGTATGCTGCCTTTGCTATGTTAAAATGAAATAAATTTAAAGTCATTGGCAGGAATAAACCATGAAAAAATATATCATTCTCGGAATCATTATTTTAGCAGTCATCCTCGGCGGCGGCGTTTTCGCCCTTTTTTCCGCGCTCAGCGGCGGTCCGTGGGAAGGTGTATGGTGGGGCGTGCAGGAAGCAGGTATGAATTGGTCCGGCGACAACATCCGCAACCTGGAAACGATTACATTCACGCGAAACGACGATAAAACGATTACAGTGGATCACCGCGTCCAGCAGGGCAGCAAAGAAGTGGAAGGCAGCCTTTCGGGCACGGGGGCCATTGACGGCGGCCGTCTGATTGTCACCACGAAGACAGGACGGGAAGTCACTTTCTCTTACAGCCGTATCAGCAAACTGATTGAGCTTCCTTTAAAGAACGCGGACAAGACTCCTGTCACAATAAAGCCGCTTACAGAAGAAAACAATAATGATATGGAAGAAATACGGAGCGAGATCGTAAAAATTTCCCAGAAACCGGAAAATAAAATCGATACCACGTTAAGCTCCACAAAAAGTTAATCCGATAATCAAAGACAGGCAAATACCCTGTCTTTTTTCGCGCGCGAAAATACCGCTCCCTTTCCTGAAGCGGCATTTCTGTCCTTTATTTCATTCCATCTTCTATTTCCTTCTTATTTCTTTTTCAATGTGAAGATCGTCAGTTCGCGGCTTGTATCAAAGCGGAAAGGAAACCAGCCGCCGCTGCCGCGGGACACATAGCCACAGTGCTTCCCGTCGCTGTACATTCCCCTTGTGTACTTGAAAGGCGTAATCATCGGTTTCCCAAAAATGCCGAACTGCGTCCCGTGGGTATGCCCGGTGAGCGTGAGGAACGCCCGGTTTTCAAAACCGGCATCAATGAAATCAGAATGATGGGCAAGAAAAATCTTTGCGCTGTCTTCCGGAATGCCGTCAAATGCGTCCCGCACCATCTGTGCCATCAGTTCCGCCCTTCCTTCTCCCCGCATTTCAGGATAGTCCACGCCCGCCACGTAAAGCAGGGCGCCGTCTTTCTGAAGCGCCACATGGCTGTTGTCCAGTATCTTCACCGATGTTTTGCGGAGTTCATTTTCAATATAATCGGGATCTTTATACAGTTCATGGTTCCCCCGCACATAAATGATGCCGTAAGGGAAAAGCACCGCGCGGGAGTTTAATATCTTTGCCGTTTCAGGCATGACACGGATATCGTCAATCAGATCGCCCGTAAGCATCACCACGTCGGCCCCTTCCGCCTTTGAGCGCTCCAGATCGTTTGCCAGATCGGCATTTCTGTAGTATGGCCCGATATGAGTATCCGTGATTTGCGCCACTTTCAGTCCGTCAAAGGCTTCCGGCAGTTCTTCGGCGGCAATCGTATACCGCTCCGCCTCTTCCTTCATTTCTCCATCCACAGAACCATAAACGCCGATGAATAAAGAAAGCGCCATCACCGCCGCGCCAAAAATCTGCGCATACCTGTGGATAAACCGCACCGTACCGATCATCATCAAAAGAAAGAGCGGCAGTATAAGCATGATATCCGCCGCCATCAGCGCGCAGGCAAAGTACGCGCCGAAGTGTGCCGCCCAGCCATATTCCGGATAGGCAAGCGCATACCACACGTAGTACTGCACTGCGCCGCAGGAAATAAGCGCTCCGGCAATTCCATACAAATAAAACCGTTTCAGCCGGAAGAGCCCCGCCGCAAAAAGTCCGTTCATCAGTCCCAAAAAGGAAAAAAGCAATGTAATGATCTGATAGAAATCCATGAGATCTCCTTTTTATAAAAACAGAGTTCCGTTAAATAAAAAATTGTCCTTTCAATGTCACGGGGCAGCTATTTTCACTCTTCCAGGTACGGCTCTATATACGCCGCCAATTTTGCGTGCGGCCCTGCCAGCGGTATTTCCCTGTATTCTTCGCAGCTGTACCAGCGGTAATCGCCTTCAGGCTCTTTTGCACCATGAAACAGATACGCTTTCATGTGCCAGATGCGGTGCGTGAACACATGGGTATACGTCCAGATTCTTTCTCCCGCTTTCCCGCCGAGAAGCTTCTCCAACATTTTAACACCGTCTTTTTCGCTGTCCGACAAAACCATGGGCAGCTCCCACATGGAAGAGAGCATCCCCTTGGAAGGGCGGAGATGGAAAAGCGCCTTCCCCTCTTGAATCATGACCGCGCAGCAGGCGATGCTTTCCTTCTGTTTCTTCTTCGGCGTGCGGATTGGAAGTACATTTTCCAGTCCAAGGCGGAGCGCCGCGCACTCTCCGTGAAGAGGACATTTTTCACACTTGGGATGCTTGGGTACGCATACCTCGGAGCCTAAATCCATAAGCGCTTCATTGAAATCTCCTGCCCGCGCCGGCAGCGTCTTTTCCACTAACGTTGTGATTTCTTTTCGCACCGCCGATTTTAAAATATCCGACTCAATACCATAGAGCCTCGCATACACACGGAGAACGTTTCCGTCCACCGCTGCTTCATGCTTTCCATAAGCCATGGATAAAATCGCGCCTGCCGTGTATTCCCCGATGCCCGGAAGAGCACGGACGTCCTTTTTATCCTCCGGAATCGCTCCGCCGTACTTTTCTACCATTTCCCGCGCCGCTTTATGAAGATTTCTTGCGCGGCTGTAATAGCCCAGTCCCTGCCATGCATGCAGTACGTCCGCCTCTTCGGCTTCCGCCAGTGCCTCAATCGTAGGGAAACGGCGTTTCCAACTTTCAAAGTACGGTTTCACTGCTTCTGTCCGCGTCTGCTGAAGCATGATTTCCGACACCCACACATAATAGGGGTTCCGCGGCCTGCCTTCCCGCCAAGGCAAATCACGGCGGTTTTGATCGAACCAGGTTAAAAGCTTATGCGGCCATTCCTGTCCCGACTGTATTCTATCCAAAATGAATCCTTTCCTTAAACCATTTCAAAATGGTAATCATAGACTGTGCTCCCGTCTTTCTCAAAATAAATCGTACCGCGTAATTTATTTCCTTTCAAAATCATAGGGAGCCATACGCGGTCAGCCATCCACATTTCGCCGAAAGGAATTTCTTCCGGAAGGAACCACTTCGGCTCCATCTCATCGGAAAGATGCACTGTCCCCGTCCACGCGTAGATAAAGTATACGATGCCCGCATGAGACCAACTGGGATCGGAGGGCTGATGGAAATATAAATCTCCCGCCGCCTCAAAAGCTTTCGGATCGGCAATGAGTCCGCTTTCTTCAAAAAGTTCCCGGGCGGCGCATTCCCGCATCGTTTCCCCGTCTTCCCTTTTTCCGCCGAATCCGTTCCATTTACCGGCTCCTATGCCGCGCCGTTTATGTCCCAGAAGAATCCTCCCGTCTTTCCGTACCGGATAGACAAGCGACGTGTCACGCATGAATGCCCTCATAGCTTTCAAAATACAATTCCCGGAAAATACGTTTCCCCGCTTCCGTTTTATAAAGACGGTTATAAAGCGCGCGGTTTTCCTTATCACTTCGGCCGCTTTCATACTGGTTCACCAGCATATCCGCCTCCGCCAGAATCTGCGCGTCCGGACCGTCTATACTCCCGTAGGAATGATGATGGGCGGCCAGCCAGCAGATGCGGTCAATATCTTCCGTCTCGAATCCGAGTCTTTCCAATATAGGGCGTGCTTCCCCCGGCCCCAATTCCTCCTGTATCTTTCCATCATTCCTGCCGAACTCCATTTCGCCCCGATGAATCCCGATATCATGGACATAAGCGGCCGCTTCCAAAACGAAAAGCTGTTTCTCCGGAATCCCCTCTTCCCGCCCGATTTGTTCGGCAAAAGCATGAACTTTCAGAAAATGATGAATCCGACGGGGATCCCCTTTATCATAAGCAATCATTTCCCTGCACAATTGATCAAGCAATTCCATGGCGTCCTCCAAAAACTTTATTTCTTTTATTATAAAGCCTTCCCTGCCATTTGGGATATAAAAAATAAACCCGCAAAGCAAAAAAGGCCAGAGCTCCCGCGTTTACACCAAACTACCTCCACACAAAAAAGAGACCCCAAAAGGCCTCTTTTTCATTTTAAGATTATTTTGTGAGTTTTGCACCGACTTCAGAAGTTACATCTGTGCCGCCATCAATCACCGCGCCGGCTTCCAGAATGACATCCAGTCCTTTTTCCTGGCGAACCTGCTGGATCGCTTTGCGGATATCCTGCAGAATCGGCTGCATGGCAGTTCTTTCTTTGGCAGCCATATCACGCTGGATTTCCTGGGCGATCTGTTCCTTTTCCTGATCGCTCTTGCCTGCGCTGCGGCTGTTGAAATTTTCCTGTGCTTTCTGTGCTGCCGTTCTCATATCCAGCTGCACTTTTTCCATCTTCGGATGAGCCTGGAGCAGGGCGCCGGAATTAACAAAACCGATGCCTGCCGCTGATGCGGACGCCATGGCGCCAAAAGTGATGATACCAGCTGTAATAGCTGCTGCTGTCTTATTCATTTTCATTCCCACATTCCTCCTTAGAAATATCCCGACATATCATGGGATTTTGGGTATGTATTAATAATAGTATAATCAGTCTTATCTGTCAATATAAAATGACTAAAAGTCGGTTCACCTGTTTTACACTTTTGCTTCAAGCGCTGCGGTTTCCGCCTCTTCTTTCATGGCCTCTTTCGCTTCTTTCAGCGCCGCTTCCCGCACCTCGTTCTTTTTCTCTTTCTTCTTCGTAAAATGGGATACCGCTTCAGGGATCATGTTCAGCACCCTGTCGATCGTACCATTCGGTGTGGCATTTTTAATGGAGAATAATTCGACGCGTTCTCCTTTCATAATCAGAACCGCCGTAGGGCTCATTTTGCCGCCGCCTGCTTCTCCGCTGGATTCTCCGTTTGTCCCGTGATTTCCCGTACCGAAGCCGAAAGAAATATCCACAAACGGCACGATCGTGGCATCGTCCAGATAAATCGGCTGGCCTACAACCGTTTCCGTGCGGATCATTTCTTTAAATTCTTCAAAAATCTTTTTTCTTGCATCATCATTCATCGTGGATTCCTCCCTGTCTGTACCGCCAGAACTGACGTGCCGGCGCGCTTGCCGCCAAGCGCAATACAATGTATACCGCATAGAAGGGAATGATTCTTCCCTGTCCTTTCCCCTTTAGTTTATACGATGGCTCTATATATTTCCACACTACATTTTTCGCAGCTTCCGGAAGAAACGCCTTTGCCATCCCCGCAAGCAGGCCGGTCTGCATCGGATCCCCCGTACCGAACTCTCCGCAAAAATCCCATTTCCGCGGCATGCTGTGCGCCAGAACCGCTGCGAGAGCCTTAAAAATATTTTCCGCCAGTCCATTATGGACAGCAAACCGCAGCTGCTTCCACAGCGGAGGATGTTTTTTCTTTTCTCCTTTCCCTTCGTCTGCCGATTCTTTGTGTTTTTCTGCTTTATTTTCTTTTGTCTTTTCTTCAGGCGCTTTTTCCGGTTCCGTCTCTTCGGCAAGAATCATTTCTGCCCTCTGGGCAGCGGCAGGCCGCTCCTCATCTGCAAAAAGGAGTTCCTCTATTTTTTCGTCCGCATCCGCGGTTCTTTCTCGTTTCTTTCCCGGCAGTTCCATCGTTTTCTTATAAAGCCCGAAAATGAACTCCACTGTCACGGCAAGGTGCTTTATTTCAAGGATGAAACGGTAGCGGATCGGAATCAGCAGAAAAAGAAACAGGACAAAGAAGATCCCAAGACATATTTTCAGTCCCATCATCCACCGCCATAGAGACGGGTCAGGTTTGCTGCCGCTTCTCTTACAGACTTCACCAGCGCAGCCGGCGCCACCACTTTGACAAGCGGCGCATTTTTCAAGGCCCAGGCAAAGATAATCGCCGGAGGCGCTTCTATTTCCACAAGCACCTGTCCCTGCGTGGCCGACACAATAAACGCGGATTTCCCGAAATCTGTCACGATATCCGTCATAAGTTTCCAATCCGCCTCAAAGCGGCACTTTTCCGACGGGCCCGCATATGTACGGCTTAAGACAGAAAGAAAATCTGATACGCGGATCCCCATTTCCGCGCCGGGAATTGTCTTCTGCGGACGCGCCTCTTCCTCAAGCAGGGAAACGCTGTCAAGAAGTTCCACCGCAAACGGTGTAATCTCATCCTTTTCGTCAATATTTCCCAAAAGGAAGTATCGTCCGTCCGATGCGGCCACTACATAGGGGCTCACACGGTATACACGGTCGATGCCGCCTATATCTTTGCCGTGGTACCGTTTCCCGTCAGCCTCATAATGATCGTAAAAAAACTGTATCATCTTTTTATTTTCAATAGCCTCCGCCAAAACTGCCAATGTTTCATCAGGCGGTTCCAGCTGGTTCAGCGCGGGAATATTTTTCACGGCCGCCTTGCCGTCATCAAAAGGACGCATGTATAAATTTTTTAATTTTTGCGCAAGCTGGCGCACCTCGGCCGCAGGAAGATGGGAGAAATATAAAAGGTCGATAAGCGCTTTCATATCCTCCTTTGTCAAGTCGTGATCCCAGTACCAGTCCAGTGAAAGCGGCGCCGGTTTCCCTTCTATTACACGCTCCACCTCACGGCACACTACAGGAAGCCCGCCGCCACGAAGGGCTTCCAGATTCCGGCGCACCGCCTTGCGGTCCATTTCCATGCCGTACCGTTCCCGCAGAAACGCCAATATCTGCTGCTGGGAAAGCGGATGCTCCGCATCAGACTCGCTGAGCAGGATCTGCGCAATATGGACAATCGATATTTTCCTTCCTCTTCCTTTCCTCTCCGCCAATCCGGTCACCTGCTTTTCCCTATGTATAAAATACTGTCAGATAATAAAGACAGGGCTCCTGTCAATTTTTTTATGAAAGCAGCCGCAAAAGGTTTGTTTAATACCCCATGAACCGCCGCGGCAATAGCGCCGCCGCCAAGAATATCCGAAGGATAATGCATCCCCGCAAACAACCGGGAAAAGGCAAGCAGCCCTGCCAGGCATGCCATCCACCGGCATTTGGGCATACGATCCCGCAGAAGCTGAAAGGCCACGGCCGCGCCGTTCATGGCATGATTGCTCGGAAAAGACGCATTCGCTTTGTGCCCTGTAAAATTCCAAATCTGCCGGTCCCGGGTAAAAGGCCGCCCCCGATGCCACAGCTTTCCGACAGCAAGGGAAATCACGGAACAGAGGCAGACTGCAAGGAACGCCGCCACGCAGCTCTCCCGCCGATGTTTTTGATTCTTCCCCGGCGCAAACCAAAGCAACATCCCATAAATTAAAAATGCCCAATGACCGTAACGGGTAATCAGATCCATCATGAGATCCACGGGGCGCGCCTGTCCCGCCAATTTATTAATCTGTCTCACAACGTCCAATTCGGAATCCATGAAAATACCTCTTGGGAAAATAAACTGTCTTTCCAAAGACGATTCCTGCCGAAACCGCCCGGATTTCTACCTAAATTTCATAATTATACTTGCATTTTAACATAATCAGCCGATGAATAAAAATCGACACGCTCCCGACGCTAAGAAGAGACTTACAAACACCTTTCCGGCTTTGGCAAACAAAAACGGCGCCTCACAAACGCCGTTTGCATAAATATATTTCTCTGCTTTGTTTCTTCCGCCCGTTACTCTTTCTTTGCCCCATCCATTTCTTTCTTCTCTTCCCGTTTCTTCACCGCTTCATTCTCCTTTTCTTTCAGCCTCTCCATGTATCCGCTTCGGCGAAGAATCGTGGATACAAAAGCCACAACGGTGCAGACCGCGATAAAGAGATTCACCAAAGTAAAGCCGTCGACGAAACCTATTTTATAAATAACGTAGCACGCCACGATTACGAGAAAGATATCATTGAATCTGAACATAGCCGCCCCCTATTTCCTTAACCATACAAGAAAGCAAGGTTTGCCGTCAAGATGAAAAAATTATTTTTTTCGGTGATATAATATAAATTATTATCAAATCTATGGGAGGATTCTATGAAATACATCGGTTCCGCTTCTGCCGTTTTTCTTTTATCCGCGCTGCTGCTTTCCGGATGCAATGCAGGCAGGCCTGCCGTCCCGGCCAAGACAGCCGCTGTTGAGGAAGAAAATACGCAAAAAGAAAAAGCCCCCGCCTTGCAAGCCGCCCGCCTGGGAGATACGCTTGATATCTGGACCGCCGCCTATGGCGCGCCTGCCGGAGACACAGTTTATATGAAAAGATTCAATAATGGTACCGTGACGGTCATTGTTTTTAAAGAACATATCGTAAATATCACGCTGTCCGATCCTGCCGGTCCGTCAAAGGCACCACAGGACTATAAAGATTTCATTCCGGAAGACAGCATCCTTCAAAACACAAAGGAAGAACAGGATGAAAAAGGCAGCTACAAAACAGAAATGTACACCAGCTTTTCTCTCGAAAAGGCCTTTCCCCTGTCGGAAGGAAAGTTTGCTGTAGTCACAGCGCAAAGCAGGACAGACGGAAAATACCTTGCCACAGTGATTGACTGCACACCGTTGTCCCAATGAATCCATTCTATGCAAATCATAACAGACTGTAACAAAATATTTCTGCATTTTATTACGGCTCTTTACTCATGCCTTTTCAGCAGGCAACTAAAAACCGCTTTCTGCAGTTTGACATAAAGGTCACTACAGAAAGCGGTTTTATTATGTATAAAAATAACAAACCGGGCAGGGAGCCGTTCTCTCGGGATAATCATCCGCCTGCCGTTTTAAATCATCAGCATACCGCATCAAGGAGCCGTCTGGTATAAACGGTTTTCGGCCGGGTGATCACTTCTTCGGTGCTTCCTTCTTCCACCAGTTCTCCTTCATTCATGATAAGGATGCGGTCGCTTATATTGCTTACCAGCGGAAGATCATGGGTGATGAATAGAATGCTTACGTTATGGATCCTGCGCAGATGCATAAGGAGCTCCACAATTTTTGCCTGTGCAGAAACGTCAAGCGCCGAGGTGGCTTCATCGCAAATGAGAATTTCCGGATGGACGGACATAGCTCTGGCTATCGCCGCACGCTGGCATTCGCCGCCGGAAAGCTCATGGGGATATTTTTCCGCATAGTCCCCGGGGAGTCCCACATCTTCCAAAAGAAGAGACGTTTCCTTACCGGCCGTATGCTTCTTTTCTCCGCAGAGACGGCAGAGCGTATCCGAAATGGACTCCCCGATTTTCCTCCTCGGATTGAAAGAGCCGACAGCGTCCTGAAATACCATCTGCACTTTGGTATACACTTCTTTCTGCGCCTGCCGTTTCAGGCGGACAATCGATCGGCCGCCAAGAAATATATTTCCTCCTGTCGGCTGATAAAGTCCGGTAATCAGCTTCGCAATAGTCGATTTTCCGCTTCCGCTTTCCCCGATAATGCCGAGAACTTCATTTTTACGAAGAGAAAAGCTCACATTTTTCAAAGCATGCACGATGTATTCGCCGTCGTCAAAGGTCATCGTCAGGTTCTCACAGACAAGGATTTCCTCCATCATGCCTCCTTTTCCATGGCATATGCCAGTTTCGGCACGGCGGCCATGAGCGATTTTGTGTAGGGATGCTGCGGGTTTTCAAGAACTTCTTTCGTCTTCCCCATTTCCACGATTTCCCCTTTATAAAGCACCGCCACACGATCCGCCAGATGTCTGGCCACGCCGATATTATGGGTAATAATGATCATGGCGGTATGGAGGGTGTTCCGGAGCATGAGAAGTTCTTCTAGAACCTGTTTCTGCACGGTGGTATCCAGCGCGGAGGTGGGCTCATCGGCAAGAATCAGTTTCGGATGGAGCAGCACGGCAAGGGCAATCACCACACGCTGCGCCATTCCGCCGGAAAGTTCAAAGGGATAGGCATTCAGTATCCGTTCCACATCGGTCAGTCCGATCCGCTTAAAAACGGAAGCAATCAGTTCGTCCATTTCTTTTTTCTCCATCCGCCTGTGGGCAAGGATGGTCTCATAGAACTGGACACGCACTTTCCGCGTAGGGTTCAGGGAATCGCCGGGATGCTGAAACACATAGGCTATCTCTTCTCCCTGGCATTTTCTTTTTTCCTCCGCGTCCATATGGAGCAGGTCCTCCCCATCGAAAGTGACTGTTCCTGTATAGACATCGGTCCTGAGGCCTTTCACTTCCGAAATGGCTTTCAGAAGCGTCGTTTTCCCGCTGCCGCTTTCCCCGACGACGCCCAGTATTTCACCGGGCATCAGTGTAAGGGAAATATCACGGATGACCGTTTTGCCGCCATAACCGGCGCTGAGGTCTTGAATTGTCAGTAATGGCTGCATAGATTTCTCCCGCTTATTTTTCGAGGTCTTTCGTCACCTGGTAATAATCATTCGGTGTAATCAGGTAGCCTTTGACATTTTTGCCCATGCCTACCTGGATCGTATTGAATCCGACAAAATCCATGGCCGCGTCATCAATGACCGCCTGCTGGATCTTATGGACAAGCTGCATCCTTGCCTCGCCGTCAGGCAGTTTCTGCAGCTCTTCCAGCCACTCCTGCACTTCCGGATTATTGTAGTGTCCGAAATTGACTTTGCTGTCCTTGTCATAGGCATTGTAGAGGAAATCGTAGGGATCTCCCACCGGCATGGTGACTACATAATAGAGAGCGATATCGAAATCCCCCGGCGCGAAGAAGGTTGCTTTTTCAAAATTCTTAATCTGGACATCAATGCCGATCTGCTTCAGCTGAGCCTGCATTTCCGTAGCAATGGGAGCTATCGCGGCGCGCTTATAAACGGAAAACTGTACAGTAAGCGGCTTCCCGTCCTTTTCCACGATACCGTCGCCGTTGGTATCTTTATATCCCGCATCGGCAAGAATCTGTTTCGCCTTGGCGGCATCAAACATACGGGGTTTCAGATTCTTTGCTCCGTAAGCACTGTCATCAGGAAACGCGCTGTAAGCAGCAGACACAGAGCCCTTCATCAGTTTTTCTCCGATATCCTTCTTATTCACGCCGTACATGATCGCTTCGCGGACAGCTTTATCCTGCATTTTATTCAGATTGAAATACATCTGGTACACGCGGGGCTGTGCCACTCTCTTCACAACAAGGTTGTCTTTTTTCGCGATATTTTCCGCAGCGTCTACGGTCAGATCCTGGGCGATATCCACTTCGCCGCCCTGGAGAGACATGGCAAGCGCATTCGCATCAGTAACTTTAGTGTATTCCACGCCGTCAGACTTGACTTCCCCTCCCCAGTACTTCGGATTCTTTTTCATAACCGCTTTTTTATTGCTCTCATACGATGCCATCACGAATGGGCCTGTAGCAATCGGCGCTTTTTCAAAATCTTTCGTATTTGCCACGTCAATAATGGTCGCATAAGGATCCGCCAGGTCATTGATCAGGGTAAGGCGCGGTTTTTCCGTCTTAATGACGACAGCATCCCCATCAACGGTATAGACAGCGGTTTTCAGGAAACCGGCACGCTCATTCATGTCCCCCACACGTTTCAGGGAGTCAATCACTTTCTGCGGTGTCATGGCCTCCCCATTAGAGAATGTCACATTCTTTTTCAGCATGATTTTCCAGGTCAGGTCATCTATCTTTTCAAACTTTTCAGCAAGCCAGGGTTCAATCTTGAGACCATCCCCTACTTTAAACAGTGTCTCGCCGACACCGTAGCGGACAATGTACCAGCCATCCCATCCTTTTGCCGGATCCATGGACGAAGAAGATACGGATACTGTCCCCGCCACACGGACGATTTTATCCGCCGCCGCTTTCTTATCATCACCGCAGCCGCTGATAAAAACGGAACAGGCCGTTACCGCTGCCAATCCTGCAGCAATCCATCTCTTTTTCATGTTTTTTCCTCCTAAAAAATATAATTATTTTTCATTTTTCGGATCCAGTAAATCTCTGACCTGGTCACCGAATAAATTAAAAACAAGCATAACGGAAACCATGACGGCACTCGGTGCGAGAGCCACCCACGGCGCATTCTGAAGACAATAGCGTCCTTCGCTGATCATGGATCCCCACTCCGCTTCCGGTACCTGCACCCCGAGTCCGAGAAATGACAGCCCGGCGAGCCCCATCATCATACCGCTTACATGGAGCGTCGCGGTCACGATAAGCGGTCCCGCGATATTCGGCAGAATGTGGAGAAATATGATCTCCCTGTCACTGCACCCGCCAAGGCGGGCGGCATGGATAAATGTTTCTTCTTTAATAGCAATAGTCGAACTCCGTGCCAGCCGGGCATATTGCGTCCACGCCGTCAGCACGAGGGCGAACATGGCATTCAAAAGACTGCCGCCTAAAATGCCCGCTACGGCAATTGCCAGAAGGATATCGGGAAATGCGAGAAATATATCGGTCACCCGCATAAGACAGGCATCCACCTTCCCGCCGAAATAACCGCCCATAAGACCCACAAAACTTCCCAAAGTCCCTGCACAGGCGATGATGGCAAATGCGGCAAAGATGGAACTGCGGCTGCCCACCATCACGCGGGAAAGCACATCGCGCCCATGATTGTCAGTACCGAATAAATGATTCATATCCGGCGCGGCAAGGATATTGTCGGAATGGGTCAGATAGGGATCATTAGGTGCCAGGTACGGCGAAATCAAACTGAAAAGAATGATAAACAGGATGATGCCAAGAAGGCACCACATACTTTTCGAAATCCGTTTTGCTGAAAGATCCATAGGTCCTCCTATATATCTTTAATTTTCGGATTAAAAACAGTATAAGAAATATCGGTGAGCAGATTGACCACCATGAAAGCAGATGCCATCCATACGATAACCGCCTGTACCACAGGATAGTCTCGCTGGCTGATCCCTTCCATAATAAGACTGCCGAGACCGGGCCAGGTGAAAACGGTTTCCACGATAACCGTTCCGCCCAGAAGAGAGCCGAGGGAAATACCGGTAAGCGTAATCACCGTTACCATAATATTTTTTAATGCATTTTTATACAAAATGGTCGTTTCAGAAAGTCCGCGGGAACGAAGTCCCACCACATACCCCTTGCTCAGCTCGTCAAGCATGGCAGCACGAATCTGCCGGATATAGCGGGACGACATGACCAGCGCCAGCGTAAACGCAGGAAGGACAAGTCCGATAGGCTTTGTCGTCGCCAGCACCGGAATCCACCCGAGACGGTAGGAAAAAATAAACATGAGGCAAAGGGCGATGATAAAGTTGGGAAGAGCATTTCCCACAAACGCCATGACACGGACCACATAATCAAACTTGCTGTTCTGCATGGCCGCCGTGAGTATCCCTACGGGAATCGAAATGCAAAGGGTCAGCAAAAGAGAAGCGCCCGCCATTTTTAATGTATAGGGCAGCGCTTTCAAAATCTGATCCAGCACGTCAGCGTCAGTAATATATGATTTTCCCATATTGCCGTGAAGAATATTCCACAGCCAGTCACCGTACTGCACAAGAAGCGGACGGTCAAGGCCCATGGATCTGCGCATGGACTCCATGATTTCAGGACTGACGGAAATACCGCCTGCCGACATACGCACGCTCACAGGATCGCTTGGCGATAAATAGATTAAAAGGAACGCAAGAAAAGTAATCCCCAGCAGTACGGGGATAAATTGCAAAACACGTCTGACAATGCTTCGCCGCATTCGTTTGCTTCTCATGTAAATTCCATCCTTACCGATTCAGCATCCGCTTAATCTGCGAATAAATTTCAATTCGTTCTACAGCATATCATATTTTCTAATTGTTATCAAATAAAAGGTGGTTTTCTTTTATTGTTTCCGCAGTAAATTTTTATCATATATTCTAAATGATGAGTAACGGTAAGCGCCATAGTAGCAAGAAACGGAAAACGTCATTCGGGGTATTGGCAAAGGATTAGTTATGAAGATGACGATTAAGGTGAAATGTCATCCTGAACAAATGCGAAGGAGCTGTACCCGTGGTGAGGAAAACGGTAAAAATAATTTTGTGATAAACAGAAAAGAAACCGCACAGTGTCATCAGTGTAATAGATTCTTCACTCCGTGTCACCGTTCTGCTTACCCATTTTCCCACACAGCATTCTTACCCCCGTTCTGAATGACGATTGGGGGAAAGCGTTACTAACGATGGGGAGCGGAAAGCATCATAATGACACTAACAGTAAAGCGTCATCCTGAACGAACGTGAAGGATCTGCACCCGTGGTGAGGAAGGCGGTAAGAAGATAAAAGCTATCAGCTGTGAGCTGTCAGCTGCAAGCTAACTATTCTTTTACGATTTAAATCATTACGACAAGCGAGTATCCTCAATCGCACTGCGTGCGCCAGCAGCTCCTTCTGACGGCCGACTCCATGATCCTTGTATAAGACACGTTAAGGCTTCATAATGAGAAAAACGTTAATCGTCATCCTGAATGCATGTGGAGGATCTATTGCCGTGGTGATGAACAGTGCTACCGCAAATGTATTCATAAAATCATTCCAGCACAAAAAAATCCCCTGAAGTTTCCTTCGGGAGATTTCATCATCTGTCAATATTTGTCGCCGTATAGTTCCTTATTCCGCTCAATAATGGACATGATGCGGCTTGCCGTCTCTTCAATGGCTTTATTTGATACATCAAGGACGGTGCAGTGAAGCTGATGCATGACTTCTTTGGCATAAGCCAGCTCATCTTCAATGCGCTCGATATCAGTGTAATTCGCCGTTCCTGAAAATCCGAGCGCTTTCATTCGTTCTCTTCTGATTCCGTTCAGTTTGTAAGGGTCAATAATGAGGCCAATCAGACGATAGGGAGGTACCTGGAATATTTCTTCCGGTATCTGCACTTCCGGCACAAGGGGCAGGTTTGCCACCTTGTACTTTTTGTGCGCCATATACATGGACAGCGGTGTCTTTGATGTGCGGGACACACCGATGAGAACCATGTCCGCTTTTGCGAAGCCTGCCGGATTTTTTCCGTCATCATAGCGGACAGCAAATTCGATGGCTTCCACTTTCTTAAAATATTCTTCATCAAGACGGTGGATGATTCCCGGCTTCATGCGGGGCTGCACCCCTGCCGCATCAGTCACCATATTCATCATGGGACCTAAGATATCCACATAACGGACATTTTTTTCATGGGCTATCCGTTCAAAGTCGGCACGGAGTTCTGGACTGACCAGTGTGTGACAGACCACAGCCCCCGCCTGTGCCGCTTCATCAATAATTTTTTCTATCTGATCCGTATGACGGATAAAGGGCACACGGTGAATCTCAATATCCGTGTCGTACTGGCCGATGGTCGCCTTAGCCACACTTTCCGCCGTTTCTCCAAGAGAATCGGAAACGACATAAACCTGCGGTTGTTTTGCCATTTATTATTTTCTGCCGCCTTTCCCCAGTTCCAAAAAGAGACGGGTGATATTCGTTTTCGATACACGCCCGATAAGAACAAATTTCCTATCATTTCCCACATTTTTAAAAGTCCCTACAGGAAGACAATCGACTTCATAATCCATCATCTTCTGTGCGATGGATACAAGATCCTCTTTCGGTTCAGCATAAATCATTTTCGAGCGGGATGTCATTACCATGGAAATCGGCACTTTTGCCAAATCATCACGGCCCATGGCCGCTTTCAGAAGATCTTTCCTGGAAACGACGCCCTGTATGTCATCTTTTTTCCCCACGAAAAGCGTACCGATATCTTCGGTGAACAGGAGAACCGCCGCGTCATAGGCATTGGATTCCGCTCCGACAAGTATCGGGCGGGACATACAGTCTTCCGCCGTGCAGGAACGGATTTCAGCAGCCGCGGGATCTTCTCCGCCCCCAAGGTAATAGTAGCCGAGACGACGGCGGGCAGCGATTACCTCTCCTGAAAGAAGAACCGCCAGATCTCCACGCAGCGCGCTCCTCGTCACATGGAGACGCTGTGCGATCATTTCCCCTGTGATAGGACCGTTTTCCCGAACGATCCTCGTGATTTCCTGTTGTCGGCCGGTAAGCTGCATAATTTCCCTTCTCTCCTTCTTCCGCAAAGCGGAACTGTGGCGGAGGACATGTCAACTTTCCCATGCCCTCTGCCATTATTTTAAAATCAAAGTTCGTAATCTTCCTGGTCTACGACACCTCTGCCCGTCGCCGCATCCAGCATCAGACGCTGCTCGATGCGGGCTACATTCAGCCGGGTACTCTTCACCATATCCGGGTTAACGGATACATAGTCAATACCGCTCTTTACGAGGAATTCCGTAAAGTCTGGATATACGGACGGCGCCTGTCCGCAGATGGATACGGTCTTGCCGTCTCTGTGCGCCACTTTGATCAGGTGGCGGATAGCCCTCTTGATGGCCAGATTGCGTTCATCGAAGAGAGAAGCCACGGTATCATTATTTCTGTCGCAGCCCAGAATAAGCATTGTTAAATCGTTGGAACCGATGGAATAGCCGTCAACAAATTTATTGAAACGGTCTGCCAGGAGAATATTGGCCGGAATTTCCGCCATAAGGAGAAGTTTGAAGTCCGGGCCGCGTTCCAGTCCTTCTTCTCTCATAATGGCCGTTACTTTTTCTGCTTCATCAACGGTGCGGCAGAACGGAATCATGCAGTTCAGATTTTTCAGGCCGTATTCTTCACGGACTTTTCTGACTGCTTTCAGTTCCAGGCGGAATGCATCGGTATATTTCGGATCATAGTAACGGGAAGCGCCTCTCCAGCCAAGAAGGTCGGCCGGTTCTTCCGGTTCGTACTTATCGCCGCCCTTGAGATTTCTGTATTCACCAGATTTGAAATCGGAGAAGCGGAGAACAACGGGACGGGGAGCAAGAGCACGGCATACTTTGCTGATGCCTTCTGCAAGCATATCCACCACTTTTTCCGGACGGCCTGTTTCAATCAGGTACAGCGGATGTTCATGAATAAAGGTGGTCCAGATGAACTCTTCCCGCATGAGTCCGATACCATCACAGGGAAGCGACGCATATTTATCAGCCAGATCGGGATCGCCGAGATTCATAAGAACGCGGGTGCCTGTAGGCGGGAAATATTCGGCAGCTACTGCCGCTGTACCTGCCGCCTGGGCAGCGGGCGTTCCTTTCTTCACAAGATCGGCAACAATGCCGTCATAAACAATGCCGTTGCGTGCATCAATGGTAATATCCTGTCCTGTTTTCAGCACGCCTGTCGCTTCTACACTGCGGCTCTTGGTCCCGACAACACAGGGGATTCCCAATTCGCGGGATACGATGGAAGCGTGGCAGGTCATACCGCCGGCATCAGTCACGATAGCGACTGCCTTCTTCATAGCGGGTACCCAGTCGGGAGACGTCATGGTGGTGACAAGAACTTCCCCTTCTTTAAAGGTATCAATGTCTTTCGGATCGGTGATGACATGGCATTTGCCTGCCGCCATACCCGGGGATGCGGGAAGTCCTTTTACAAGTACGTTGTGATCAGTTGTCATGACTGTTTCTTCCTCCGATTTCTTTTCTTTATTTTTCTTGGACCAGACTGTTTCAGGGCGTGCCTGGAGAATCCAAAGGCGGTCTTTATGGTCGACAGCCCATTCCATATCCATATAGCAGCCGTAATGTTTTTCAATACGTTTCGCGTAATCGGCCAGCTGGGCAATCTGTTCATCGCTTATAACCTGCGCTTTGGCACGTTCCGGTTCCACTTTTCTTTCTTCCACATCGCCGCCTTCTTTGCGGATCAGTTCGATGGATTTTTCATTGATGCGGCGGGAAGTAATGGTAAGAGAATCTTTATCCACAACAAAATTATCGGGTGTTACGGTACCCTGCACGATGTATTCGCCAAGCCCCCAGGAGCCTTCGATCATGATGCTGTCGTCAGCGCCGGTCGCCAGGTTGACGGTGAACATGACACCTGCCGCTTTCGCATCAGCCATCATCTGGACGGCGGCGGAAAGCGCCACATTTTCATGGTCAAAGTTTTTCTTCGCACGGTAATAAACGGCACGGTCGGTGAAAGTGGACGCATAGCATTCCTTTACTTTCCGGATAACCATATCCCGCCCGGTGACGTTCAGGTATGTATCCTGCTGCCCGGCAAAAGAAGCATCCGGCAAATCTTCCGCGGTAGCAGAGGAGCGGACGGCGACGAAAGGATTCTTTTCACCCACCTTTTCGGCAAGTTCTTCATAAGCCTTTCCAATCTGTTCGGCAAGGTCTTCCGGCATAGTGGCAGAGCAGATGCTTTCACGGATTTTTGTACAGACTTCATGGAGCTCTACGGAATCTTCCACATCCTGCAGTTCCTGAAGCATCTTATGGATTTTCTTATTCTGTCCCGTCTTTTCCATGAAATAGCGGTATGCGCTGGCTGTTGTCGCATATCCGTACGGAACAGGCACATCCACGGAAGAAGTCAGTTCCCCCAGAGAAGAGGATTTCCCTCCTACCAGTCCCACGTCCGCGCGGCGCAGCTCATCAAACCACAGTACATAAGCATTTTCTCTTGCGTCCATCATGACCCTCCTTAGTCAATGAATGATATGTAAAAACGTATACTATATTCTTTACATCAGAAATTATAGTATACCACTAATACAAAAAAGTCAAATAGAAAAGGTTCGCAGAACCATCTTATTTGCGGAATGGACATACACATAAAATTCCCATTTTATTCATTTATCTTAGTTCGGCCAATTCCACACAAAAGAAAAGCAATAAGCGTATATTAAATATTTCATTAAGGCCGTCTTTTACAACAGAAAAAACGCTTCTCCGAAGAAAAGCGCTTTCTACTCTATTATATTATTTTATTTATTTACATACCGAAAATGAAGTACCGTGTCTCAAGGTAACACCCTGCCACAAAAAGAGACAGAAGCATCAGCGGAAAGCACCATTTCATAAAAGCGGTAAAGCTGATATTGAACCCTTCTTTTGCCGCGATAGCCACCATGATCACATTCGGTGAAGCACCAATCATAGTACCGTTGCCGCCGAAGCACGCACCGGTCGCAAGCGCCCACCACATATAATCCGCATGGGGCAGATTCATGAGAGACTGCATATCCTGGATCAGAGGAATCATTGTCGCCGTGAAAGGAATATTGTCAACGAAAGCGGAAGCTACACCGGAAAGAAGCAAAATGAGGAAGGTAATCAGGTGGCTGTCGCCGTCCACCATTTCGATACCCTTTTCCGCAATTGCCGTAATGACGCCGGCATTTTCCATGCCCCCCACCAGAATGAAGAGCCCCATGAAGAACATGAGTGTGTCCAGATCCACCTCTTTAAGAGCATCTTCCGGATTGATACCACAGAAGAGCAGTGCCGCCATACCGCCCGTCATGGCGACCGTTGCCGATTCCAGACCGAAATGGGAATGGACAACGAAGCCGAGGACCGTAAACGCAAGAACCATAAGCGAACGGCTGAAAATAGATTTGTCTTCCACGCCGGACATAATATCAATTTTTTCCAGCTCTTTCGCACTCATACGGACACTGGAAAAATCATTCTTGAAAATGAGAAGAACCGCAATTAGGATAACAATGACCGTAATGACAACGACCGGAGCCAGATTTATAAGGAAGTCATTGAAATCCAGGTGTGTCGCGGAACCGATCATGACGTTTGGCGGATTCCCGATCATAAGTGCCGTACCGCCTATGTTGCACATCAATATTTCAGAAATCAGAATAGGCACGGGAGACATACGGAGCATGCGGCACAGGGAAATCGTCATGGGCGCGATCAGGAGTGCCGCCGTGACAGAATCAATGAGCGCCGCCCCCACCGCCGTGACGATAGAAAGCAAAATCAGCAGCTCCCGCGGAGATCCCTTTGATTTCTTCAGCGCCCACAACGCAAGTACCTGAAAGAAACCGGATTGCTTCACAACGGAAATCAAAATCATCATCCCCGTCAAAAGTCCCAGTGTATTGAAATCGATAAATTCTGTAATCGCCTGCTCCTGCGTAACGAGACCAAAGTAAATCATAGCGCCGCCGCCGGCAAGAGCACAAATCGTACGATGTATTTTCTCTGACATAATGCCCGCATAAGTCATGAGAAAAATAAAAATCGCCAAATAAAACTGTACTGAGCTGCTCATTCTTCCAATCTCCTTTCATCCCCCCGGCGGGTGTCTGTCCGCATCCGGGATGAATCGAATTTTATTTTATCACAACCATCAGAAAAAACAATGATTTTCTTTATATATATTCATCTCATAATCAATAGAAATTAATCTGCCTTCCCTTCATGATAGAAAGATGCAGTAATCATTAATATGTAAAAACTCTCGCATAAATTTAAACCATGAAGTCTGCAGTCCACAGACAGATACACATACAAAAATGCGTGTCTACGGTACAGCACCGTTTAAAAATACCAATAAAAAAACGCGGCTGTCCGCGCGATATATTGGCAGGGGTAGGTGGAGTCGAACCACCGATAACGGAGTCAAAGTCCGTTGCCTTACCGCTTGGCTATACCCCCATTATGGAAAATGGATCCTATCCTGCAAACCGTATAGATTTGTGTAAAAAAATGGGGCGAGTGGTGGGGGTCGAACCCACGCATAACGGAGCCACAATCCGCCGTGTTAACCACTTCACCACACCCGCCGCATCTTGTCATACAGCACCTGCTGTATAACGGAATGTATTATACCATGCTTGCCCACAGGCGTCAATATTTCAAATTTCCGGAGAAAAGCTCTTGTACGCGGTGGATCCCTTCTACTTTTTCTCTGTCTTGCCCGGAGCTATATAATAAGAAGAGTAATAAAACCTGTAGGAGGTCCTATGTCTCTTAAATTTCATGAAATGACGATTGATGCTTACCTATCCGCTCTCGGTTCTACGGCTCCCGCTCCCGGCGGCGGTGCTGCTGCGGGACTCATCGGAGCACAGGCCTGTGCCTTGGGAGAAATGGTTTCCCGCCTTTCTTCCTCCGGAAAGAATACTGATGATTTCCGTGAAAAAGCGGAGCAGTATGCCGCCATTTTCGAATCGGCCCGTTCTATTTTCCTTGACTTGATGGATGAAGATGCAAAAAACTTCTGTGAATTGATGGCGCTTCTCCAATCACCAAGGGATCCTGCCGACACGAAGCGGAAAGAAAATCTGGAAGCGGCTTTTAAAAAATCGGCGGAAGCACCTTACCGGATGGCAGACGCTATGAGCGAACTGCTCCCCGCATTTACCCAGCTTCTGCTTCACTGCAATAAGAATGTCATCACCGACGCGGTTATCGCCGCAGAAGAAGCCGTTTCCTGTATCCGTGCGGCCAGATTGAATGTGGAAATCAATGCGAAGTACGTAAAAGATGAATTTTACGCCCGGGAGATGAAGGATTCTTACCTCACCTGGGAAAATGCCATTTCCGCTATCGACGCGGTACTCACTTACCAGGTTAAACTTTAATTTTCAGGCTGCAGCATCTTCGCGGCTTATTTCTATCGGAAAGATTATGGACTCTCAATCGGAAAAGACGGAAAGGAAAGAATCCCGCCTGCAGTTTAATAAACAGCTTTTCAAAACATATCTCGCTCTTGATCACTGGCACCGGTTCCGTCTCCGCCTTTTTCTGGAGGGAATCCTCGTCGGAATCGTCGGCGGTCTTTTGATTGCCCTTTTCCGTTTCCTCCTGGGACTGGCTGATACCTATCGCCGCCGTCTGTTTCAGGAAATCATTATCCCGTCTTTCGGGATTTCCGATTTCCTCCCCCTCCTTTGGTGGCTGGCAGCACTTTTCTTCATCGGCGGCGTACTTTACGGCATGTGCCGATACGCTCCCATGGCTTCCGGGTCGGGGATTCCGCAGGTGAAGGGTGTCATTCTCGGTTTCTTCAAAATGAAATGGTTCCGCATTCTCTGGGTAAAAATCACCGCAGGTGCTTTAGGCATCGGCGCGGGCTTGTCTCTGGGCCGTGAAGGGCCGTCTATTCAAATCGGCGCCGTTGCCGCCCAGGGCTTGAGCCGCCTCATGGGACGGACACGCATGGAGGAACGGTATCTCATCACCAGCGGCGCCAGCGCGGGTCTTGCGGCGGCGTTTAATGCTCCCCTGGCGGGAACGATGTTCGCTTTGGAGGAGCTCCACCGCAATTTTTCGGGCGCTGTCCTTCTCCCTACAATGGCTTCCGCTATTTCCGCCACCATTGTGTCCCAGTTCTTTTTCGGATCGGCGACAAGTTTTTCCTTTCCTCTTCTTGTCCATCTGCCGTCGGAATACTTGTGGTGTGTAGTGCTTATTGCCGTTTCCTGCGGTTTTGCAGGTATCGTTTTCAATTACGGCCTGCTCCATATGGACGCCTTTTACGGTCTTCCCGTCTTCAGAAACCAATATATGAAAATCATGTTTGCCCTCTTTGCGGCGACGATTCTTGCTTTCACACTGCCCGATGTTTTAGGCGGAGGAAATTTCCTGGTCGATTCGCTGGCAAAAGCACGGTACGGCTTCGGATTCCTTGCGGCGCTTCTTCTGGCAAAATTTCTTTTCACCCTCATCAGTTACGGCTGCGGCGTTCCCGGCGGTTTTTTCCTGCCTCTTCTCGTCATCGGCGCCCTCATCGGCTCCCTGGAGGGGGAACTCCTCATCTCTGCAGGCATTTTATCCGCCCTCTACCTGCCAAACATTATTATCATTGCCATGGTCGCTTTCTTTGCCGCCAGTATCCGCGCTCCCATTACGGGGACGCTCCTCATTCTGGAAATGACAGGTGACTTCCATCACCTCACGGCGCTTGCCCTCGCTTCCGCCGTAGCTTATGTCACAGCGGAACTGCTGAAAGGCCAGCCGATTTATGATTCTCTCTTGAAAAAATCCCTGTCCAATGGTTCTACGCCCGTTTCCGACGAAGAAAGAAATATTCTGGAAGTTCCCGTGGGCAGCGGTTCCATCCTCGAAAACCGGACAGTGGAGGAAATCCCCCGTCTGTCTCACACGGTACTCGTCAATATCAAAAGGCAGGGGGCAGATATGATTCCCGACCCTGATACAAAACTTCTCTCTGGTGATTTCCTTTACTTCCTTACAGAAAGCAGGCATACGGAAGAAATCCACCACCTCTGCGAGGCACAGATTCCCAAAGACCATATCCGGTAAATTGAAAAGCGCTTGGACTGTTTGGTTCCAAACGCTTTTTTTGTCCTAATTTTCATTCAGAGAAACAATGTACCGCTCCACCATCTCCGCCAGATTCCCGTTCGCTTTCAGACCGGGAGCAAGAGAAATGAAACGAAGACTGAAATCCTCATCTCCGCGGGGAGGTATTTCTTTCGGAAAAACCGCCCACACTTCTTTTACAGGGCGGCTGTTCCTGAGAGAATCGCTTTCTTCCATGCCGCGGTAAAATTTCGTATTCATATCGCGGTACGCGTTGAACTGGGTACGAATGCCCGCACTTCTTGCCGCGTCGCGCCACAGAAAAAAAATGTCACGGTATTTAAAATCTGCCACGAGAGAGCCATTATACGCTCCGTTCCGATAGTAGTCCATGCGGAGGTCAGGACGGCGGTGGACATTATTCGTATAGAGGGGATCCGTTTCCCTGTCGGTGTCCGATGCATGCTGGGGCACAGTGCCGTCATAAATGAGACGGATCTTTTCATCATTCCTTGACAGAGTAATTTCCGTTCCTTCTTCCAGGCTGGACAGACGGTACTTCCCGTCTTCCTGTACCACGGCAGGGCCCGTTGCCAGCTCCCACCCCTTTTCTTCCAGCGCCTTGATGAATTGGAGGAAACACCAAAGTTCGTACAGTTTATCCGTCCGCTTCCACTGGAATTGATAGAAAGATGATACGGAAAGACTGTCGGCAGGATTTCTCAAATTTCTGTACAGCCTGTACAAAAGGGAATAACGGGGGTCAAGAAAAACAGTCATGGGCAGTGTTTCGGGCATTCCGCTTTCTGCTTCATGAAACCAAGTCGCCTCTGCCACCATCCGGATCGCATTTCGTATATGCACCGCCCGGGCCCGGTATTTCTCAAAATGAGAAAGCGCATTGGCCCCGTTTTTAAAATCTCGGTTTTTATAGTATCCCGCATTGGCATCCTGTACTTTTCCCAGCCGCCGTGCATGATCGTCAATTTCCTGTACAAAAGAACGGAGATTTTCATCCAGCTTTTGTAAAATAGCTTTGGCAAAACGATTCTCCGCCACGTTCCAGGTCACTTCCAAGCAAATGACAGGCAGGACGGGCGTCCCTTCCCGCGACTTTCCCGATGCGCAGCGGATATGGGCGCCTGCGGCATCCCGATTGCTCCTTACGACACCCTGTTTGCGGACAATGCGGGAATTTGCCGTACGCGCCAGTTCCCCCAGCACCTGCACGACACGGTCCGACTCTTCGCTGATGGCATAGAAACGGAGCAGCATGGCAGATTTCAGCCCCAGTTCGCCTTCCATGGAACGGGAAATATGGATACTCCGTTTCATAAAATCGAAGGAAAGATCTTTTATTTCCTCTACCAGTTCCTCACGCATAGCCTGCCAGCTCTGCCGTCCCATGAACTTGGGGGTGATTTCCAAAAGCCCCCGCCATATTTTTCCCGCGCCTGTCACGGTAATCACATAGTAACCGGGAACAAGCGGGAAGTCTCTCCCCTCAAAAAGAAGGAACGGTTCTCCTTTCCATCCGGGGCGGAGATAACTCTGTCCGTCAATCTTTTCCGCATGGGGCAGTGTCACCACATCGAGCCCGTCCATGGTAAAACGGAAATCGGGAGGCCCGTCGAAGCGGAGCCAGATATCCTGATTTTCCACGAGACTCACACCGGCGGATTCTTCCAAAACTGCTTCTTCTCCGTTTACAAACCGGGTAACCGGGTAAACACGGCCGCCGTCGCCTTTTGTAATGAAAGAAAGCCTGAAGGGCAGTTTCTTTTCACGGCGGTTCCTTCTCCCCGGCGAAAATATCCGGTTCCGTTTTTCTCCTGACCGTTCAGACCGTGTAATCATACAAATTCAGTTCCTGTGCTTTAGCACGCAAGGCACATCGTGATTCCTCAAAATCGGAAAGATCGGAAAAACTGTCAAGCACCTTGACTAAACGCCCTTCCACTTCGCCTTTGTCAGAGAGCGAGAGCAAAGCAGACAGCTGCTGGGCAGAGCCGCGTATTTTGGTAAGTATCCTCTGTACCAGCTGGCAGTCCAGTCCCGCTTCCCGATCGAAACCGTCATTTTCTGGAATATTCTTTAAGTACCTGTCCATCTGGCGCGCCACGCGGAAACCGATACACCCCTGGACACCGCCTTCCCGAAGGGCATCATTCAGCGTATCAAGGAATTCCAATTCCCGCGCCGTGAGTTCCATATCCCCCGTTTTCCGGTAACTTTCAAACTGGGCAAAGGATATTTCCTTCAGATCCGGCGGCTCCGCCTTTTCGGCAGTGAGCCAGTCGCTGAATCGTTCCTGATGGAGAGTAATCATGTTCGCGCGGTCGAGGATTTTATCGGAAAAACGGTACGTCGATTCATCCACGTTCACCGTACCGGTGAAAATGACATTTCTTCCGATGGAAATTTCCGCAGGATAGGTTTCTCCATTATAAAGGCGCCCCTGGAGCGACGGATTGTACAGGCGGATAACCGGATCCTCCTCTTTTTCCAGTACGGAAATAAATTGGGCAAAGTAATGCTCCGCTCTGGCCAGGTTCATTTCATCAAAGCAAACGATATACATTTCCTCCGGATGCCTTTCCGCATCAAGAAGAAGCTCCGCAAGGCCCGTGTCGGCAGGGCGGTAAATCATATTTTTCATATCCGCATAGCCGAGGATATCTCCGTCATCCATCCATGACGGGCGGACAGGCACGACGGCGATGCGGTCATCAGGCAGCCCCAGGGCTTCGCCGTAAAGACGGACAAGGCGTGATTTCCCTGTGCCGCTCATCCCCGACAGGATCGTCAGGCGCGAAGATTTCACGGAAATATGGAAATTGATCAAATCTTTTTCCGCATACAGAAGTCCTTTTGAAGAAGCAAGCGCGGAAAAACGGTTCAGGAATTCATCTTCCCTGTCCGGTTTTTCTTCTGTTTCTTCAGACATTTCTATTTCTTCCACTTTCTCATCGATGGCCGGTCCTTCCTCTCCGGCAGTCACGCTTTCAGAAGTGTCTTTCTCCAAAAGGGGAGGCAGGATATTTCCCAAACCCGCAGGTGCTTCCGCGGCGGACGCAAAGGATACCTCCGGCCTTTCTTCAATGCCGCGGGCGGATAAGATATCCCCATCAGCCGGCACTTCTTCCATGCCCTCTTTCAAGTGTTCGATATATTCAAAAGGTACGAACCAAAGGGGCGAATTGGTGCAGCGGAGAACGTGGCCCGCCATGATTTCGTCAGAGATATCAATCACTTTGTACCCGAGACGGCCTCCGTGAAAATATGCGCCGCCCTCATCAATGACCGTCTCTGCAAAAGCATCGCCGTCCAAAGGTGCAAAAAGGACGAAGTCACCCAACTTTCCATCATGCCTCTCTGCAGCCGCAGCAATGAAGTAGGGCGTAAAATCATTGTTCCAATATTTTTTTGACAGGCCGGGTATAGGTTTCCCCTCCAAAAGATGGCGGCAGAATTTATTGATATCTCCTTCCAACGCAGGCTCTCCCTGCCGTCCAAAAGCAGGAACGGGACGGTAATCTTCATCCTGTTCCATGAAAGGGGTGCGTCCTTCCTTTTTCAAATCATCAAGGACGAAAAACTTATTATTTCTAAGAGCAGGCGTGAATGTCACGAAAGAACCGCCCAGATCTTCCTGCAATCTGGCAAGCGCCTCCTCTTCACCGGCAAAAGCATTGAAACCGTAGCCGCTGCGGCTCATAAATCCGGTAAAGCCGAACCGCGGGCCTTCTCCCATTTCAGGCGGCAGCGATGACAAAGGATCAACAAAAAAGCGGTAATCCTTCACTCCCGCCCGCGGCGTAGATCCCTTGACAAGGGAACGGACGCGGCCAAGAACTTTCCCTTCTGCCTGCCGAAGAGGGAAAGCGGAATTATCCGCCGTAACATTCGGGGTAATAAAATAAGCCATATAAAATTCCTCTTTTCTTACATAAATAAAAGGTGCACGAAAATTCGTGACAAATACTAAATGGATCAGCTCATGATCCGTGGAAAGAATCCTTTCCTTTAATGATATATCAGATCTCCCTGATACATTTTCATTCTACCATAAAACCGATCTTTCCCACTATTTTATTTTCCTTACACGGACACGCCCCGTGTACATGGCTACCGTAATCATCCGCCCGTATTTCCCATTGTCGGTGGTCAGAAATATATTATATTCTTCTCCCGTTCCTGCGAAACCGTCTTTTCGGAAACGGAGCGAGGCTTTCCCTCCGTCCACACGGATCCCTTTCGGCAGGTGTCCTTTCGGGTTCACGCGCTCCGTTCCTTTCCTCGTGTAATACCGTCCCGTGCCGTCAGTCATCGTTTCACAAAAGAACGTGAGCCCTTCCGACATAGAAGGGTAATCGGTCGACTCATTTTTCGCAAGGATTTCCACCTGCCGTATCGCCGAAGCCACTTCCTCCGCTGCCAGTTCCAGCCTTTTCTCGCTCCGCCATCCAGTGTACAGAGGGATCACTGCCAGCGCCGCAAGCGATAAAATAACCGAAACCAGAAGAGCCTCAAATAAAACAGTGCCACGATGGAAAGAACGGAAGCTGAAATACTTCCGCGCCATATGCCGCCACACCTCCCAACGCGATGAACGGGCAGAAAGGAATCCCCTCCCTGCGGGACATTCTGCCAAGGAAAAGAAGCACCATGCCTGCCATAGCCGCGGAGGAAGCGGAAAGAAACAGGAAAAGCGGTACGGAAACCGGCGCAAGCCATAATGCAGCCGCACCTGAAAGAAATATGTCTCCCGCCCCCATGGCATGCTTTGCCAGCAGAAAGAGAAGCCCATACAGGCCAAGAACAAAGGCACAGGATATAAAACCATCCGTCAGACGGCTGTAAAAAACATTGTGCCCCAACCCTGCCGCTGCAAGGAAAACGCTCCAATAATCAGAAACATACCCCGTCTTCCAATCCTCCCAGGCAGGCGGAAGCAAAAGAAGCGTCAAAGAAACTAAAGGGCTCCGGAAGAAAAACGCCAAAGCGGCAAGAAAGAAACAACATAAACCGAGAGGAGACACAAATTTCTCTCCCCAAAAGTGCTTCTCTCTTTTTATTTCCCCGCAGGCCGTTCTTTCCCACTCATCCGCTTCCATATGTCCTCCCGCGCACCGCTCCAATCCCCTGCGTCCTCTCATCATTCTACGTCCAGTATAGGAAATATAAACCGATTATTCAAGCCGCCGGCTCTTCCATGAAACTTGAAAAATCGGGTCAACGTGCTAAGATGGATACATCTATTAAAAGTATTTAACCGTCACACAAGGAAATCATGAATACAAAAATCATAAAACAAGCGGCGGAAAAAGAAATCGCCTGCCACCCGGATCAAAAGAATATACGATTTAAAATCGATGATACCATTTTCTGGATCAAAAGAAAGTACAGCAATAAAAGAAACCGGCTGGTAAAACAGCCTCCGGAAACGGAATTTCTTTTCGAAGTCGCCCGAATTGCCATCGCCGCGAAGGCATGCCCCGGGCTCGTTCCGCAAATCGAAGTTCTCACATCCGAATACATGGTCACCCGTGACGGCGGCCCCACGATAGAAGATTGGATGGAAGATCCTGATTTCACCTTTGAAGAAAAAAAGAATCTTCTCTACCGCATAGGCGCGTCTCTTGCCGCACTCCACAATGCGGATGTCATCCACGGCCGTCCTGCGCCGCGGGATATCTTGTGCAGCACCGGCGGAAAAATTACGTTTCTCGACTGGGAAAGCCGGCACTACTGCAGCAGGAAAGAAACGCAGAAAATACAGGATTTCCTTCTTCTTCTCCACGGAATCTGCAGAATAAACTACGCAGAAGAAAGAGACTGGCTGGATGCCATTGAAAAAGGCTATACCGATACAGATAAAAATGGGATAAAAGAAAAAGCGGTCCGCTTCCTCCGCTCCCACCCTTTTATCGGCATGCTTACCAAAAAACTCCATCGCTTCCATATGACAGACGTGGAAGCCGCAGAAAAACTCTACCGCCGTTTTTGCTGAAAAATACATTCTAGAAATGTTAAAACACCGCCCTGGCCGTCAGACCTGAATCTGACCTTCAGAGGCGGTTTTTATCCGGCAAAATAATTATCCCTTATACCCCGGACACACTTTCCGCCCCCAGTTATTCAGAGCAGGAGCAAGAATGCTGTGTGAGGAAGACGGCAGACGAGACAGTGACACAGAGCAAAGAATTTATTACTTTGATGGCGTCTTACCGGCTTCCCGTCATTCAGAGCTTTGGCAAAAATGTTTTATGAGAAAAGCGGGAATCAGCAATATGACACAAAGCGAAGAATCTGTTACACTGATGACATTTTACCGCCTTCCTCCTCACGGTAATAGATCCTTCACATTCACTTAGGATGACGTCTTACCGTCTTCCTCACCACGGTAATAGATCCTTCACGTTCGTTCAGGATGACGACTGACGCTTTCCTCATTATAGCGCCTTGCTGTCCCCGGTCATTCTGAATGGACGCAAGAATGCCATATGAGAAGGCAGGGAAGCGGAACAGTAACACTGAGTGAAGAATCTATCACTCGGATGACATCCTACGGCTTTCTTTACCATGGTAATAGATCCTTCGCTGCCGCTCTTAGCTCCTAGCTGCTAGTTGCTATCTGTCAGCTGTAAGCTGTCATCTGTTATCTGCTGATACAAAAACGGCACCCATCACGCTTGACAGGTACCGCATTTTCATTTTCTCATTTTTATGTCCGGGCTACAGACAAATCATCGTATATGCCGCATCGTCTGCCTGCTGACTTTCAATCACTTCTTCCCTATATGCCTTGCTTTGTAAGCCACCAATTTCGCATCACGAATGGCAAGGTGCTGGAAATACCGCTTTGTTTCCGCGACGACTACACCGGTAAGTCCAAGAAGGGCAATCAGGTTCGGAATGGCCATGAGACCGTTTACAATATCCGCAAGCGCCCAGATTTCTTCAAGCTGCATGAAAGCGCTTCCTGCGATAATGGCGACATAGCACAAGCGGTAAGGAGTAATCCCTTTGACACCCACAAGGTATACGAGGCAGCGTTCACCGTAATAGTTCCAGCCGAGAATGGTGGTGAAAGCGAAAAGTGTCAGAGAAACCGTCAGAAGGATCGGCGCGACAGCACCATAACCATGGCTGAAAGCGGCCTGTGTAAGAGCTGCACCGTTGGTATCCCCCAGCCATGCACCGGAAACAATGATAGTCAGACCGGTCAGCGTACAGATAATAATAGTGTCGATAAAGGTGCCTGTCATGGAAATAAGACCCTGTTCAGCCGGCCATTTCGTTTTTGCCGCTGCCGCCACGATTGGCGCGGAACCCAGGCCGGATTCATTGGAAAAAAGGCCGCGGGCGATACCGCTTCGCATAGCAAGCATAATGCCCGCACCGGCAAATCCGCCGGCTGCTGCCGTACCTTCAAAAGCGCCGTCAAAAACGAGAGCCAGCGCATGGGGCAGTTCTCCCGAAAATATAACAAGAAGAGCCACCGTGATAATAAAATAAAGAACAGCCATGGCAGGAACTATTTTTTCCGCTGTTTTTGAAATGGATTTCAATCCGCCGAAAGTAATAATAGCAACCAGGATGGTAATCACTGCTGCAGAGGGCAGGATAGGAACACCCATGGATGCCTGTAAAGAAGACGTAATAGCATTGACCTGCGTAGTCGTACCGGATCCGAGCATAGCGGTGAGCGTACCGAAGAAAGCAAATGCCAGCGCCAGAGGTTTCCATTTCTTTCCCAGCCCCTGCTCAATGTAATACATCGGTCCGCCTGCGATATTTCCATTTTCATCGATAGAACGGAACTTAACGGCAAGGCAGCCTTCGGCGTACTTGGTAGCCATGCCGAAGAAAGCGGCTACCCACATCCAGAAAAGCGCGCCGGGGCCGCCCAATTTGATAGCAGTGGCAACGCCTACGATATTTCCTGTGCCTACCGTTGCGGCAAGCGCCGTGCAGAGTGCCTTGAAACTGTCAATGTCGCCGTCGCCTTTATTTCTGGCAAAGAAAATCAGCCGAAGGGCCCTTGGCAGCTTGACCATCTGGAGAAGGCGAAGGCGGATGGTCAGATATACGCCGGTCCCTACCAGAAGAACAAGGAGCCACGGGCCCCAGACAATCGCATCAATTTGGTTTAACAAGTCAAGCATTCGCATTCACTCCCACCCTCAAAATTCCGTACACCAGGACATGACGGAACAATATAAAAACCGGCCCTGAAGACAAAAACAGAGCCGGCATGCATGTTTCCATTGCTGCACCGACCCTGTCCTTTTGCCTGAGAGATTAGAACGGGAGGACTACTCTTCCCCGCGCCCCTGCACCTTCGGCGGTCATATACGACACTCTCCAGAGGTTTGTCCGTACACGGTTTCGTGTCCCATGGGACGCCTGATAGTGTTACTCCTTCGGCAGACATTTCTGTCTTTTTCCGTATACATCATTCAAAATTGTGTAAATGTATTATAAGCGATTTGTCTTTAATTGTATAGCCTTTTTCATCGTACTTTTTCTGCATGTATTCCCCCGTTTCATATGCCATTTATGCATAAAGGGAAATAAAGCACCTGCCTGCCGCTATTAAAAAGAGCCCTAAACGAGGCTCTCCGTATTATTCTATTCATCTTATTCGTCAATAAAAATCTGTTCCACCGCTTTGTAGCTGAGAGAAATATCACCCGCCTCCGTAGCAAGAAGAATCGGTCCTTCATAAGGTTCCTTTTCTTTTACAGTGACCCGCATATCGGGATGGATGCCTTTCTCCTGAAGATAGTCCATCAGGCTGTAATCTTCCACAATACGGCGGATAGTGGTACTATCCCCCTCCTTTAAATCGGAAAGCGTACGGAAAGTAAGCCCTTTGCGGCTGCCGTCCGCCTTCGGAATAGGGTCACCATGGGGACAGTGTTCAGGATGTCCGAGAAACTCATCAAGCCGTTCCGCAAGCATGTCACTCGTCTGGTGTTCCAGACCGTCCGCCTGCTCATGAGCTTCGCTCCAGGAAAAATGGAGCTTTTCCACAAGGAATACTTCCCACAACGCATGAAAACGGAAAAGCTTGCCTGCTTCCCTCCTTCCCTTCCTCGTCATCTTGCTGCCTTTGTAAGCGGTGTAGTCCACATACCCTTCTTTCTGCAGCTTCATAATCATCTCGCTCACTGACGGCGGCGACACATGGAGCATGTCGGACAATTCCTTGTTGGATACCAGCTCATGATCTTCGCTGATGATGTAAATCGCTTTCAAATAATCTTCTTTCCCTGATGTCATGATTTCCCTTCCCCACTTCCTGTAACTGAAAATTTTTCATAAAATACAAAACCTGTTTCTTTTCCTATACCCTAATTATTACTTACTTCCTATTATATAAAATAGCTTCCCCTAATTCAATTATTAAATCAGAGTGCCAATTATTTTGCGGCAGAAAATAAAAATCATCCTTAAATGCAAAGAAATCTGATAAAAATATCCCCCAACCCCCATTCCTTTTAAAATTTTCCTTGACACGCAAAAAAACGCGTGGTATAGTTGTTCCAACTTACATAATGACTGTGAAGAGAAGAGTAAGCAGATGGAACTGCCAAAGAGAGCTCCAGCGGGTGAAAAGGAGCGCGGGAAAATTTGCTGAACATGGCCTCCGAGTCAGGTTTGCCGAATAATAAAGCAGCCCGGGATCTCCCGTTACAGAGATGCGGTATCAAGGCGCAAGCCGGCGTACCTATGGAGGCCTGTGCGGTGACGTGCAGGCAAAATTGGGTGGTAACACGGTCTTCGTCCCTTTGCTGGGGATGGAGTTTTTTTTTACCCGTTTCCGCCATTCTTATTTTCGGTTTCCAAATTTATCACAAAATTATTTTTAAAAAAGAGAGGTATGTATTATGAATCTGAAAAAAACTGTCATCATTTCCCTTGCCGCATTGGCATGTGCAGGGCTCATCGCAGGCTGCGGCAGCGATAAAAAAGACGCCGCGTCTGCTAACCCTGCGAAAACAAAAAATGAAATCAAAGTCGGCACGACACCGGGCTACTCGGAACAGGTCGTGGAATTCGTCGCCAAAGAAGCCGAAAAAGAAGGCCTCAAAGTGACCATCGTCCCCTTCTCCGACTATGTCACCCCCAATCAGGCACTGGCGCAGGGCGACATCGACGTAAATTCTTACCAGCACGTCCCCTTCCTTGAAGCATTCAATGAAAAAAACGGCACAAAACTTGTTCCCATCGGAAACACTTACCTCGCGCCCCTTCGTCTGTTCTCAAATAAACACAAGACTCTGTCCGATCTCCCCAACGGCGCATCCATTGCAATTCCGAACGATCCATCCAACGGCGGCCGCGCCCTCCTTCTCCTGGAGAAAAACGGCCTGCTGAAATTAAAAGAAGGCGTCAATCCTGTCAAAGCGGTCGTCTCCGATATCGCTTCCAACCCGAAAAATCTGAAAATCATTGAACTGGAGGCGCCCCAGCTCCCAAGAGCGCTTGAAGACTGCGACGCCTCCATCATCAACGGCGGCTACGCTGTATCCGCGGGACTGGATCCGAAGACGGCTCTCGCCCAGGAAGACAATACCAGCCCGTATGTAAATGTCATCGCCGCCCGTGAACAGGATAAAGACAACCCCACCTATCAAAAGTTTGTAAAAATATTCCAGACGGAAGCCACCAGAAAGTACATCAACGACAACTTCCAGGCGACCCTGACTCCGGGATTCTGATTAAACGACAAAAGCGTTTCTCCACAAGAGTTTATACTCACAGGAGAAACGCTTTTCTAATAAAGGAAATTTTGAGTTTTGTGTAAATACCAAAAATGGAAATGCTTTTTTCAATTATTTTTCATATACTTCGCATTTTTACAAATTATTTCTTTCGAAAAAATTATTATACGCAATTATCATACGCCAAGTATTAGTTTCTTGAGATACTAAATCTAACGTAACAATATAGTCATCATTTTGCACTTGCAGGTATGGTTTAGGGTTTTCCCATGCATGCTTTATATTCCATCCATGAGACATAAAATATTGAAGAAATTCCTCTTTTACTATTTGGGGCGACTTATCAGAAGTAATGGGTTTAATATAGGTTCGAATAGATTTTGCTATGATTGCTCTTCGGTTTGTTAATTGAAAATCAGATACATCATATGCCTCCAGAGGTTCTATATCATATGCCTTTTTTTCTAACGCTAAAATTCGTTGATGGATTTGCTCCTTTTGGAAGACATTATAAGTTATACCACCTATTAGCCAAATCCCAAATGACGCCAGAATTACCGTGATAAATATATTTAATATAACCTCCTTCACCCTTATGAGCCTTCGATTATCCTTATCCATAAATTCTCCCTACCCACCATGTATAACCAATTGCTAAAGAAACTCCGGCAGAAGGACTGCTATCAAATTCTGCCATAAGTCCTGAGGGATGGATTTCCACAGTTTCCCCATTGCGATAAAATGACCCCTCCATCCAATAATTGAATTAATTATATCCCCCCTTCTTTATTAGAAAAATCAATTAGCTGTAACTTCCACTTCGTTCCCATCTGTGCCGTATAGGCTCCTGTGTTTCTGTCTCCTGTCAGGCTTCCTGCGACGGCCCCTAAGGCGGTGCTGATGGCTTGTACGGTATCAGGGTGGGTGTCCATCCAGTCTCTTCCTTTTGTTTTTTCCATGTACGCCAGGGCAAATTCGTTCACGCTTCCCGATACGGCTCCTGACAATGCGTTCCCTCCGCTCATGGTTCCTGTCAGTGCGCCTATGGCTCCATGGAGAAGGAGTTTTTCCGTGGAGCCATCTTTCCATCCATAGTGATCTGCCGCTTCGTGGGTGCTTTGGTTACCCACTATGTTCATCATGTGGATAAGTTCCTGTTTTTCTTCTACTTTTGTCTTGTTGAAGATTTCTTTGAGTTTGTTTAGGCTGTTTAATAATAAATATATTAATCTGGCATAATCCCAACTAATAGCGCAATAAAGGCAATTATACCAAAACAAATTATTCCAAGTTGAATTCTAAACTTTCTTTTTTCAAGAATATGTTTAACATCTTTTTCTCTATTATCAATATTACTTTCCACAATTGCTTTACTCATTTCGTTAAATAACAGCCGGGTCTCTATCAAATACAAAAGCATCACGCTCACACCCAAAAATATTCGCACTATACCACTATCATAAAAATAAATATATATAAAAATTTCTGATGGCACTACCAACCATATTAAAAATTTCAAAACGATAATTTTCCAGTTTGTTTGAGCAGATATCGTCTCTATTTCTACTTTTTTTAAAACCCATTTGGCTCCGACAAAAATATAAACTATACATATTAATGTATCTATCATATATATTCCTTCCGCCTTTCTAATCGATTTCTTCCTGCATATTCTTTATCTCTTTTATCCTTTCCCTCATATGTTATCGGCAGGGAGGAGTTTCATGGATATGTCAGAGGAGCTGACGCGTTTCATTTGTTCCAGCCCCTGCTCCAGACGGCGGATGTTCAGGATGTCTCCTTCTTTAATGGGAAATGCATTTTTCCATAGGATGAGAGCGCTGTCTTTCCCGTAGATGATTTTATGCAGCCTGCCGAACTTTTCTCCCTGCCCCGATAAAATGATTTCATCTATTCTAAATACGGGCCCCGCGGCATCTTGCGTCTCTTCTTTTTCATTCAGGCTGCTTCCTATATTTTCTACACGGGGCATGCACAGCCGTTCCTGCCGCGCTTCTTCGAGCCTCTCCGCTCCCGTGTAATCTAAAACGGGAGCAGCTGATACCGCTCCCGTCATCATGGTTAAAAAATAAAGGCTGTTACGATTTTCCCCTGCATGATCGTTCTCCCAAAGTAATATTTCAAATGTTTTTCTTATTTCCAATTATAGTTTACACAGAAGGCATTGTAAATGTTTTCTTTGCTGCCCCTCTCCGCTTCAATTTCCTGCTGCGCCTTTTGCCAGCATGACGGAGAGATCTTCTTTTTCTTCCTGCATATCCGTCTCCTTTGCCGCCGCTTTCGCCAGATCATCAATGGCGTAAACGAGGGGTTCTTTTCCTTCATCGGGAGTAAGGAGCATCATCACATCTATATGGTCATTTTCACGAAAGAAATACGCTCTGCCGTAAAAGGGCAGGATGAGTCCGTCGGAATCAAAGGTAATTTTCGCGCCCATCGTATAGAGATAGGCTTCGTCGGCTGTCAGTTTGCGATACGGCTCGAAATCGGACAGGGTGATTTTCACGCCTTCTCCTAATTCTCCCACCACGTTCTTCGCCCAGTTCTTCATTACCTCTTCCGCCCCTTTACGCAGCGGCGAGTCCTCATCCAGAAAGGCGCGGTTCATGCGGGAAAGGCTTCTCCATTCTTTTACGGTCAGGTATTCCCGAAAAAACGGTTTCAATGTATCCGCTCCCGCAGGAGGCAGCTTGGCGGTGACAATGTAACCGTAAGCGAATTTTCGGTTTTTTTGAAGCATGACGGAAAGCTGCCCCATGTGATAGGGATAGGTGAAATTGTGGAACTTCAATTCCTGCTGTTCAGGGATATCCTGATAGGTAAACGCAGGCGGCAGATGTGCTTTCGCAATGGACTGCAAGTTATAAGCAGACGCGCCGCCGGAAATACAGAGAGCCGTCATAAAGACTGCCGCCGTTTTCTTCCAACTCATGTGCTGCTCCTTTCCAGTCCGTAAAAGGCATAAAGTAAATTTTTCCCGATTTTTTCCGCCGCCGTATGGCTTCCCTGTACGATAATGAGATAATACATGCCGCCCTGCCTGTACAGATTCGTATAGACCCACATCGGATAGGACAGATGTCTTTCGTCGGAAATAATCACCCGCGCTTCCTGAGTCCAGCGATAGGTGCCGTCATGATTTTTATAGGCATGCCACGGTGAAAAAGAAACCAGTTCCGCCTGCAGCTTCTGCCCTTTGATTTCATCCAAACGGCTGTTCAGCATCCGCTGATATTCTTCTATGCTGATTTTCGGCAGGCCGAAGAGGGAGTGCGGCCGTGTCGCATCTTCATGGAATGCGCGCTCCCAAAACCGGGCAGCCTTTTCCCGTTTCCCATGGAAGAAGGCTTCTTCCGTTCCTTTCACAACAGAGACGGAAGCGGAATAGGTGCCGCGGATATCGGATTTCCTGATCTGGTACAGATGAAGGGAGTCGTAAGGGTACGGCGCCCGGTCAGGGTACATGTCCATTCCCGGAGGCGTGGTGAGGAAGTACATCACTGCCGCCCAATCTGTTTTTCCGTAATCTTTCCGGTGTCCCGATTTCTTAAATATGGTTTCCGCGCGGCTGCCCCCTCCGTCGGTAATCTGCACGTCTTCCCCGAAAGACAGTTTCCCCAGTCCGTCGATGACGAGATCCTCCGCCGCCGCGTAAAGACAGCCTGCCAGAATGAAAGCGGACAGAGCCGCCATGATTTTTTTGAACATGGAATTCTCCTGTAATATATCATTTATCTTTTTATTGTAAGGAATCAGGGATATTTTCTCAAGTCAGGCATTTCCGTCTCCCACAAAAAATATCCCGCCATGGATTACACAGCGGGATATTTTATTTAAACACTTATTGCACGTCAGCTTGCCCATCAGCGGTTTCCGCCGTCCAGGGTTCCGCGTTATGCTGTACGGAGAGCCTGCGGTAGCGGGCAAGCCCCGTACCTGCCGGAATCAGCTTGCCGATAATGACGTTTTCTTTGAGGCCGAGAAGCGGATCCACTTTCCCTTTGATTGCCGCTTCCGTAAGAACTCTGGTGGTTTCCTGGAAAGAAGCCGCTGAGAGGAAGGAGTCTGTCGCCAGTGCGGCTTTCGTCGTGCCGAGAAGCAGGTTCTCACCCACCGCCGGTTTCTTTCCTTCATCTTCCAGATGTTCGTTCATGACGCGGTAAGCCACAATGTCCACCGTCTGTCCCGGAAGCCATTCGGAATCTCCGGGGTCATCGATTTTGATCTTGCGGAGCATCTGATGGACGATGATTTCAATGTGCTTGTCATTGATTTCAACACCCTGTGAGCGGTAAACTTTCTGCACTTCCTTGACGATATAGTTCTGGGTCGCCTGTACGCCGAGGACACGGAGAATATCGTGGGGATTGATATTCCCTTCAATGAGGCGAGTACCTGCTTCGATCTCATCGCCTTCATTGACGGAAATCCTCTTTCCGAACGGAATCTTGTAGGTATCGGATGTCTCTTCATTGGTCACGGTAACAATCTTGATATTCGCATTTTCCGGAGAGTCTTCAATGGTGACTTTGCCGGCGATATTGGAGATGATCGCGTTGCCTTTCGGCTTGCGCGCCTCAAACAATTCTTCGACACGGGGCAGACCCTGGGTAATATCTTCTGCCGTTGCGACACCGCCCGTATGGAACGTACGCATGGTCAGCTGGGTGCCCGGTTCGCCGATGGACTGTGCGGCGATGATGCCTACCGATTCGCCGATTTCCACATGGCGGCCTGTTGCCAGGTTCCTGCCATAGCACTTCGCGCATACGCCGTGTTCGGAATGGCAGGTCAGAATGGAACGGACTTTCAGACGGTCATAATGCTTTTCAATTTCAGCAGCCTGGTCGTCAGTGATTTCTTCATTCTTCGCGGCAATGATTTCTCCCGTTTCCGGATTCACCACATCTTCCAGCGGGCAACGGCCGGCGATACGGTCAGCCAGAGACTCAATGAGACCCCCGGCTTCCGTAATTTTGCGGACTTCTACGCCTTCCGTGCCTTCCATGCGTACGGAAATCACCGGAATATCGGCAGCCAAAAGTTTTTCAGCCGCTTCCGCCGTAAGGACGGTTCCCTGCGCCAGCACTTCTTCTCCTTTGCGGTTCAGAGCCGGCGTTTCCAATTTCTTTTCAAAGAAGCGGACTGTCACATGATGTTTCACGATACTCTTGTATTCCGCCACGACATCCTCCACGCCGAAGGTAACGGTTTTCGGTTCGCCCGCTTCTCCTTCCGCCGTGGGAACGGTAATAATAACGGAATCAACGAGGAAACGATTCATAAGGGCCACATCGGACGCATCCAGTGTTTTCCCCTTCACAAGGAGAATTTCCCCGCTGCGCCGGTTCATGACGTCTTCTTCGAGAATGGAACCGTCCAATTCAGCGCGGTGGACATTGTAACGGCTGCGGACAGCCGCCTTGGAAACCAGTTTATTCCATTCACGGTCGAAATTGAGTGTCTGCACATCGCAGTCTTCTTCCCGAATGATGACATCCTGGGAAACATCGACAAGGCGGCGTGTGAGGTAACCGGAGTCTGCTGTACGGAGAGCCGTATCGGCAAGACCTTTGCGGGCGCCGTGGGAAGACGTGAAGTAATCAAGGACGGTCAGCCCTTCACGGAAGTTTGCCTTAACAGGCAATTCTACCGTTTTACCGGATGTATCGGCAATCAGGCCGCGCATCCCCGCCAGCTGGCGGATCTGGTTATCGTTGCCGCGGGCGCCGGACTGGGCCATCATGGTGAGCGGATTCATTTTCGTCATGGACGCTTTCATCGCTTCACCGACATCATTGGTCGCTTTTTCCCAAATTTTAACAACTTTCCTGTATCTTTCGTCATCCGTCATCAGGCCGCGGCGGAAATATTCCTTGATTTTTTCAATCTGCGCTTCACTTGCGGACAGGATATCATTTTTGGCTTCCGGTACGGCCACGTCATAAATGCCGATAGAAATGCCGGAAACAAGGGCATAATGGAATCCGAGGGCTTTAATGGAATCCAGGAGATCTCCCGTTTCCTTGAAACCCAGCTTCTTAAAGCAGTCATTGACAAGTTTGCCCATCTGCTTCTTGCCGATAGTGATGCCGAGACCTTCTTTTCCGTCAGGACGTTTATAGAAGAAGCGGAGAGGTTCGGGAATGGCATAGTTGAAAATCAGGCGCCCCGGGGTCGTGATGACAAGACCGTGTCCCGGTATGTCCACTTTAATGAAATCATGGATCTGTACCTGGTTCAGTGCATAGGCCAGCATGACTTCATCGTAATTGGTAAAGGCGTGGAATTTCGAGGGGTCAAGCGCGTCTTCCTCTTCCTTGCTTTCTTTTACAATGGTCAGATAGTATGATCCCAGAATCATATCCTGGGAAGGAATGGCGACAGGTTTGCCGTCTTTCGTAGACAGGATATTGTTGATGGAAAGCATGAGCGTTCTCGCTTCCGCCTGCGCTTCCACGGACAGAGGCAGATGGCACGCCATCTGATCGCCGTCAAAGTCCGCATTGTAACCCGGGCAGACAAGGGGATGCAGTTTGATCGCCCTGCCTTCCCACAGGATCGGTTCAAACGCCTGGATGCCGAGGCGGTGGAGTGTCGGAGCGCGGTTCAGAAGTACGGGATGTTCTTTAATAACATCGCCAAGGACGTCCCAGACTTCAGGGGACAGCTTGTCCACTTTTTTCCGTGCCGATTTCAGATTGCTCGCCAAACCGCGGGCAATCAGTTCATGCATGATGAACGGTTTGAAAAGTTCGATTGCCATTTCTTTCGGCAGGCCGCACTGGTACATTTTCAATTCAGGACCGACTACGATAACAGAACGGCCGGAATAGTCGACACGTTTCCCCAAAAGGTTCTGGCGGAAACGGCCCTGTTTGCCTTTCAGCATATCGGAAAGGGATTTCAGGGGCCGGTTTCCCGGGCCGCTGACCGCTCTGCCGCGGCGGCCGTTATCTATGAGGGCATCGACAGCTTCCTGCAGCATACGTTTTTCATTTCTGACGATGATTTCAGGCGCGCCCATGTCCATCAGTCTTTTCAGACGGTTATTTCTGTTGATGACACGGCGGTAAAGGTCGTTCAGGTCGCTCGTAGCAAAACGCCCGCCGTCAAGCTGCACCATCGGGCGGAGGTCCGGCGGTATAACGGGCAGCACGGTGAGGATCATCCATTCCGGCTTATTGCCCGATTTACGGAAAGCTTCCACTTCTTCCAGCCGGCGGATGCTGCGGACTTTGCGCTGGTTGCTGCTGCTGTCCACATCTTCGCGAAGCTGTTTTTCCAAGGCTTCCAGATCCAGCTGGCGGAGAAGCTTCTGAATAGCTTCCGCCCCCATCTGCGCCTCAAAAGAACCGGCGCCGTATTCCTGGACGGCCTGCTGGTATTCCTGTTCATTTAAAACCTGCTTGTCCAGAAGCTTTGTTTCGCCTTTATCTATTACGATGTAGGCGGCAAAATAAAGGACTCTTTCCAGCTGGCGGGGGGACACATCGAGAATGAGGCCGATACGGCTCGGCGTCCCCTTGAAATACCAGATGTGAGATACCGGGCAGGCCAGATCAATATGACCCATGCGTTCACGGCGTACTTTGGAGCTTGTCACTTCCACGCCGCACTTATCGCAGACCGTGCCCTTATAACGCATTTTTTTATACTTGCCGCACTTACATTCCCAATCTTTCGTCGGTCCGAAAATCTTTTCACAGAAAAGACCGTCCGGTTCTGCTTTCAGTGTACGGTAGTTAATTGTTTCCGGCTTCGTTACTTCTCCGTGAGACCATAATCTGATCGTTTCCGGAGACGCAATACCGATTTTCATGGAGTCAAATTCATTTACGTCTAACAATTGCTCAGTGCTCCTTTCCGGAAATCAGGCATCCGGGTCATCGACAAGACCCGCTTCAGTTTCTATATCAGTTTCAGTAAAAGCCGCTTCTTCATTTGCAGGAGCCGCCGCTTCCGCTTCCAGCGTATCATTGAAAGAAGCCGTATCATCTGCCGGCACTTCTTTCCCTTCTCCGGCCATGCTGGATTCCATGGCATTTCTGGCTGCGGAAACGGAATCCTCACCTTCCATGGCCGCTTTCACTTCGTCTTTATGCCAGCGTTCGCCGCCATTGGATGGTTCCAGATCGCTTTCGTCCAGCTCTTTCATGACAACTTCCTCTTTGTCTTCATTCAGGACGCGGACATCCAACCCGATGGATTGGAGTTCTTTCATAAGAACCTTAAAGGATTCGGGAACACCGGGGCTCGGAATGTTTTCGCCTTTGACGATTTTTTCATAGGCTTTGACACGGCCGATGACATCATCGGATTTTACCGTCAGGATTTCCTGTAAGGTGTACGCGGCGCCATATGCTTCCAGTGCCCAGACTTCCATTTCACCGAAACGCTGGCCGCCGAACTGCGCCTTGCCGCCGAGCGGCTGCTGGGTCACAAGGGAGTACGGGCCAGTAGAACGGGCATGGATCTTATCATCGACAAGATGATGGAGTTTCAGCATGTATTTCCAGCCGATCGTCACCTGTCCGTCCAGCTTCTCACCGGTACGTCCGTCATAAAGATCGGATTTCGCATTGACCGGAAGTCCCGCGGCGGCAAGGGTGGCAGCCAGGTCTTCATCGCGGCAGCCGTCAAATACAGGGGTCGCGATGTGGACACCGGATTCTGTCGATTCGGGCATGCCGTAGGTATCAAAATCATAGCCTGCTTCACGGAGCCGCTTTTCAAGCGCTTTCGCCTTTACGGGATCTGTCTTGGCTTCTTTGATTTCTTCGCCGAGCATATGGCAGGCCCAGGACAGATGAATTTCCAGGATCTGCCCGATATTCATTCGCGAAGGAACGCCAAGGGGGTTCAGCACCAAATCGACAGGACGTCCGTCCGGAGTAAAGGGCATATCTTCAACAGGCAGGATGCGGGAGCATACGCACTTGTTACCGTGGCGCCCCGCCATTTTGTCGCCTTCGCGGAGTTTCCGTTTCTGCGCAACGTAAACGCGGACGAGCTTATTTACGCCCGGCGCCAGTTCATCGCCGTTTTCACGGGTAAATTCCTTGACGTCGACCACTTTCCCGAATTCTCCATGCGGCACACGGAGAGATGTATCACGGACTTCTCTTTCCTTATCGCCGAAAATGGCACGGAGAAGACGTTCTTCCGGAGTCAGTTCCGTTTCCCCTTTCGGCGTTACTTTGCCGACAAGGATATCACCGGGACGTACATCGGCGCCGATACGGATAATACCGTTTTCATCAAGATTTTTCAAAGCGTCGTCGCTGACGGAGGCCAGCTCTCTTGTGATCTCTTCTTCACCCAGCTTCGTATCACGGGCATCACACTCGTATTCTTCAATATGGATAGAGGTGTACAGGTCATCTTTGCAGAGACGTTCAGAAATGAGCACGGCGTCTTCATGGTTATATCCTTCCCAGGATACGAACGCCACAAGCACGTTGTGTCCGAGAGCCAGCTCGCCTCCGTCGGTGGACATGCCGTCCGCCAGTGTCTGCCCGGCTTCGACTTTGTCCCCTTTGTATACGATGGGATGCTGGTTGATGCAGGTGCTCTGGTTGGACCGGAGGAACTTAATCAGGTCATAAGTATCATATTCGCCGTTATCCGCGCGGACGATGATCTGTTTCCCGTTGACAGAGGTAACCACGCCTGACCGTTTTGCAAGAACGCAGACACCGGAGTCCTGGCCGGCTACCCATTCCATACCCGTGCCTACAAGAGGCGCTTCCGGACGGAGGAGCGGTACCGCCTGCCTCTGCATGTTGGCGCCCATGAGCGCACGGTTCGTATCATCATGTTCAAGGAACGGAATAAGAGACGTACCGATAGAAACAACCTGTTTCGGGGAAACGTCCATGAGATCCACTTCTTCAGGAGAAGCTTCCAGAACATCAGGACCGCGGCGGCAGGCCACATACCGGTTCAGGAACGCGCCGGTATCCGACAACGGCTCGCTGGCCTGGGCAATAACTTTATTTTCTTCAATGTCAGCCGTCACATAGAGACATTCATTGGTCACTTCGTGGGTCTTCGGGTTAATCCGGCGGTACGGCGTTTCAATCAGGCCGTACTTGTTGACAATCCCATAATTGGACAGTGAGGAAATAAGTCCGATATTCGGACCTTCCGGCGTTTCTACGGGGCACATACGCCCATAATGGGAATAATGCACGTCGCGGACTTCAAACCCTGCACGTTCACGAGACAGCCCTCCCGGTCCCAAAGCGGACAGACGACGCTTATGCGTCAGCTCCGCCAATGGGTTCGTCTGATCCATAAACTGGGACAGCTGGGAACTGCCGAAGAATTCCTTGATGGCTGCCACGACAGGACGGATATTGACGAGTGCCTGGGCGGTCATCTTGTCCTGATCCTGGGTAGTCATTCTTTCGCGGACCACACGTTCCATACGGGACAAGCCGATGCGGAACTGGTTTTGGAGCAGTTCACCGACGCAGCGGACACGGCGGTTGCCGAGATGATCGATATCATCCTGGCGTCCATAGCCCTGGATCATATTCAAAAGATAGTCTACCGCCGCGATAATATCCGCGCGGTCAAGAATCCGATAGCCGTCATCACGCATCCCATTGGAGCAGATCACCTTGACAGGTGTTCCGTCCTCTTTCTGTGTCATGACTTCCACCATTTCTACCTTGCTGAACACGCCGCTCTTCTTCAGGATCGCGATGGCTTCCTCGTCGATAAGGGCATTCCCCTGGATAATAATTTCACCGGTTTCCGTATCCACGATAGGCCCTTCCGTACGGTGGCCCTTGAGGCGGTTTTCCCAGGAGAGCTTCTTATTCAGCTTGTAACGTCCGACCTTCGCCAGATCATAACGGCGGGGATCATAAAAGAAGTTGCGGAGCAGGGTCGTTCCGCTTTCTTCTGTCGCCGGTTCGCCGGGACGGAGCTTTTTATAAATAGCGATGAGTGCTTCTTTTGTATTCTGCGTTTCATCCTTCTTGAGCGTCTCTTCGATATGGATATCATTATTGAAAAGCTCCATGATTTCTTCATTGGAAGAGAACCCCAGCGCACGGATGAGGTACGTCACGGGCATCTTGCGGTTACGGTCGATACGAACGGAAACAACGCCGTTGGCATCGGTTTCCAGTTCGATCCACGCGCCGCGGTTCGGAATGAGCTGGGCGGAATAAATTTCCTTCCCGAAAGTGTCCATTTCCTTTTTGTAGTATACGCCGGGAGAGCGGACAAGCTGGGAAACAATAACACGTTCGGCGCCATTGATAATAAATGTGCCCGTATCCGTCATAATCGGGAAATCGCCCATGAAAAGATCATGCTCCTTGATTTCGCCGGTTTCCTTATTGACGAGCTGGACTTTGACCTGCAGCGGAGCGGAATAAGTAGCATCTCTCGTCTTGCATTCATCGATGCTGTACTTTTCTTTCTTGAAATAGTATTCGCCGAAATGCAGCGCCCATTTATGAGCACTATCCTCGATAGGAGAAATATCCGCAAATACATCCCTCAGCCCTTCTTTACAGAACCATTCGTAAGATTTGGTCTGCAAATCGAGCAGATGGGGCATCCCCAGAACTTCCTGAGATCTGGCGTAGGTATATCTTTTCTTAGTACCTACCTGGACGGGTCTGAACATTTTGCTGTTAGGCATTCCACGCCTCACCCTTTCCTTCCATATAAAATCTGAATTTCCAACACATGGGAACAGGGATGAAAAGAGGACAAGGCCAAGGAAACACCGATTAAGCCACAAAATATCCTGTACTTCATCAGTGTTCCCGATTTGAGCCGGGCTCCTCTTTTCTCCGCGAGCCTTCTCACTATATATAAATAGAGACTGTAAAACATAATTTTACACGAGCGAAAAACATTCCGCAATATAAATTCATTTTTACCTAAAATATTTTCTCTATATATTTCTATAAAAATATTTTAGGTATAGATAAAAACTTATTTGTTATTGAAATATTTTATTTCAATATTTTCCTCTTGCTTTTCCCTGTAAAATATGCTACCGATTTATTTTATCATTTAATTCTCTCTATTGCAACAAAACCTGTTATGCAGGGCAGGCTTAAGAAAGAGTATGCATAAGAAAACTCCCCCGTAGCAGAGAGAGTTTTCGTTTTCTACAATTCGTTCCATCACCAATCAGTCTTCAATGATTTCAAAATCGTCTTTTCCGACACCACAGAGCGGGCACTTGAAATCGTCCGGCAGATCTTCCCACTTGGTTCCCGGAGCAATTCCGTTGTCCGGATCGCCTAAAGCTTCATCATAAATCCATCCGCAAACTTTGCATACATATTTTTTCATGTCTATTCTCCTCTCCACAGTCCGTGCAAATTGCAATACTCATAAGCCGCTACGACTTCATCCCCTTCAGCAAGAACAAAATCAGCCACCGGCTTCATGCCCGGCTTCAAATCCACCTGCTGGCTTCCGGTCTTTGTTTCCAGAACAATCCAGGTGATATAGTGGTTGTCCAGCATGGGATGTTCCACAGAGCCGACCTCCACATGCACTTTCGATCCGTCTTTCGTAATGACGGGAACATGCTTTTCACCGGCAGCATCCGTAGTATTGGGAATCAATTCTTCGATTTCCGCATTTTTGCAGAACATGTCTTCCGCACACTCTCCAAGAACAGTGACTACTTTGCCGCACTTTTTACAGCGATAAAATTTCATAATCCGCTCCTCTCCCAGGCATCCGCCTGGCAAACTTTCTTTTTCAGGATTCTTCCTGAAATACTCCATTCGTATTATATCACCGCTTTCAGGAAACTTCCCTACCTTTTTCCATCTTTTCCTGAATCCCATACAAAAAGAGTTCTCTCCGTCAGGAAAGAACCCTTTTGCATTTCTATCTCCGCTTTACCTCTTATTCAATCACCATGAGAAGGTCACCCGATTCGATACGGCTGCCCGCCTTCACGTGAATTTCACTCACAATGCCGTCCACCGGTGAGGTAATCGTCGTTTCCATCTTCATAGCTTCCGTAACAATCACCGGCTCGCCTTTCTTTACGCGTCCGCCTTTTTCCGCAAGCACTTTCACAACGGATCCGGACAGGGTCGCTCCTACCTCGCCGGGAATATCCTTGTCCGCTTTCCTTGCGGTTACTGCGGATTCCGCCACATGCCTGTCATGAATTTTAATTTCACGGGGCATGCCGTTCAGCTCAAACTGGATACGGCGGTTTCCTTCCCCATCTGGTTTCGTGATTCCGTCAAGACGGATAAGGAGCATCTTGCCTTCTTCTATATTCACACGAATTTCCTCGCCCGGTTTCATCCCAAAGAAGAAAGTCGGCGTATCAAGGACGGACAGGTCGCCATACTGATGATAGCGATCCATATAGTCACCGAAAACTTTCGGGTAAATGCAGTAAGAAGAAACATCTTCTTCCCGCGTAAACATATGCTTGCCCTTCATTTCCGCTTTCACTGCAGTGAAGTCCACATCCTGCGGATGAGATTCCAAATGAGGTTCTTCCCCGCGCAAAATAATCTTCTGCAGTTCTTCCGGGAATCCGCCATAAGGAACACCCAGTTTCCCATCGAAGAAATCAACCACGGACTGCGGGAAATCGAGGGTTGCGCCTTTCGCATAAACATCTTCTTCCGTCAGATTATTCTGCACCATGAAGAGTGCCATATCACCAACCACCTTAGACGACGGCGTTACTTTGATAATATCGCCGAACATCATGTTCACCTTGGCATACATGCGGCAGACTTCCGGCCAGCGGTCTCCCAGTCCCACCGCGGTTGCCTGCTGGCGGAGATTGGAGAACTGCCCTCCCGGCATTTCATGCTGGAAAAGCGTAGTATTCGGACTTGCCATCCGGCTGTCCACCCCCGCGTAGTAGGGACGGATACCCTGCCAGTAGCGGTCAATCGTTTCCAAAGCTTCGATATCCAGTTTCGGCTGGCGGGGATTGTTCTGGAGCGCATAGTACAGCGCCGTCATGGACGGCTGGCTCGTACCGTTTGAAAGCGCGCCTGTTGCCACATCGACAATATCCACGCCGGCTTCCGCCGCCTTTGCATAGCTGTACAGCGTCAGTCCGCCGCCTTCATGGCTGTGGAGGTGTATCGGAAGATCCACAGCATCTTTTAACGCCGCCACAAGAGCGTATGCCGCTTCCGGTTTCAAAAGTCCCGCCATATCCTTGACAGCGATCAGGTTGGCACCGGCATTCTGCATTTCCTTCGCCAGATCCGTATAATATTTCAAAGAATATTTCTGCCGCTTCGGATCCATGATATCCCCGGTGTAACAGAAGCACGCTTCTGCCAGCTTGCCCTTCTTGCGGACTTCATCAATGGAAATCGTCATGTGGCTCAGCTGGTTCAGGCAGTCAAAGATGCGGAACACGTCAATCCCATTATCTGCCGCCTCATCAATGAAATGGCGGACCACATTTTCAGGATAATTCGTATACCCTACCGTATTCGCGCCGCGGGTAAGCATCTGGAAAAGGATATTCGGCGCTGCTTTACGCATCTGGCGGAGCCGTTCCCAGGGACTTTCGTCAAGGAAACGATAAGCCACATCAAATGTCGCGCCGCCCCAGTTTTCAAAAGAGAAGAGCTGCGGCACATGACATGCGGTGTAACGGATCGCGTTCATGATATCGTGTGTCCTCACACGGGTCGCCAAAAGTGACTGGTGGGCATCACGATATGTCGTATCCATGATCATCAGTTCTTTCTGATCCATGACCCATTTGGAAAATTTTTCAGGTCCCCATTCTTCCAGCATCTGCCTTGTACCGCGGGGTACTGTTTCCCCCTCTGCCGAAAGAGGCGCTACCGGAGCGAAATCGGGTTTTTCTTTCGCACCCGCCCCGGCATAGCCGTTGACGGTGATATCTCCGATATAGTGGAGCAGCTTCGTACCGCGGTCGCTGATTGCTTCAGGTTCATCCAGAAGCTGCGGATGGCGGTCGATGTAATTGACATCACAGAGACCTTCCTGAAAATCCTTCGTGCGGAGCATATTTTGAAGGAAATATATATTTGTCTTCACACCGCTGATACGAAATTCATCAAGGCAGCGGAGCATTTTGTATATCGTATCCTTCGCATGGAGCGAGTGGGCCGTTACTTTGACCAGGAGTGAATCATAGTAAGGAGTAATCACCGCTCCCGTATACGCCGTACCAGCGTCCAGGCGGATACCGGGCCCGCCGCCGGAACGGTAGGCAATGATCTTGCCTGTATCAGGCATGAAGCCGTTTTGCGGATCTTCCGTCGTGATGCGGCACTGGATTGCCACACCCTTGAACCAGATCGTCGGCTGCAGACCGATTGCCACTTCCGGACTATCCACCGAATAGCCTTCAGCAATAAGAATCTGTGTCTTCACGATATCCACATCGGTAATCATTTCCGTGACCGTATGTTCCACCTGCACACGGGGATTCACTTCAATGAAATAGAAATGTTCTTCATCCTGATCCACAAGGAACTCTACCGTCCCTGCATTGAGGTAATTGACATTCTTCATTAGCTTGACGGCGGCACTGCAGATATCATCGCGCAGTTTCTGCGGAAGCGACCAGGCAGGCGCCATTTCAATCACTTTCTGATGGCGGCGCTGGATAGAGCAGTCACGTTCAAACAGATGAATGACATGTCCCGCTTCATCACCGAGGATCTGTACCTCGATATGCTTCGGATTCATGATACATTTTTCCACATACACTTCGTCGCTGCCGAAAGCCATTTTCGCTTCCGATTTCGCGCGGTGATACGCTTCCTCCAGATCTTCCATGCGGTCCACATTCCGCATGCCGCGCCCGCCGCCGCCGTTAACCGCTTTGATCATGACGGGGAACCCGTATTCCTCAGCAAACGCTTTGACCTCATCAAAGCTTTCCACCGCACCATTTGTGCCGGGAATCATGGGGATCTGTGCTTTTTCCGCCTGAATACGGGCATTCACTTTATCACCGAACATGATCAGATGTTCCACACGCGGCCCGATGAAAATAAGGCCTTCCTCTTCACAGCGTTTCGCCAGCTCCGCATTTTCCGCAAGGAATCCGTAACCGGGATGAACTGCGTCCACATGATGCTCCTTACAGATACGGATGATATCCTCTATATCCAGGTAAGCATCAATCGGTTTGTCCCCTTCCCCCACCAGGTACGCTTCGTCAGCACGGTTCCGATGAAGGGACAGTACATCTTCTTTGGAATAAACAGCCACCGTCCTGATGCCCAGCTCATTGCAGGCACGGAATACACGGATGGCGATCTCGCCTCTGTTGGCCACCAGGACCTTCCGGATTTTTCTCATAAGCAACTCCCCCCTATGTGTCGATTGCATTCTTTCAGATGAAAAGCGCATATATATTTTTTATTGTACTCAGCGCCGATGTACATTTCAATAGAAAACCACCGATTACAGAAATAAAACGCCTGCGCCGGCAAAAAAGGCCGTGACATTTCCATCACAGCCTTTCATTTCCTTATTCGCCGAGAATCGCGTCGCCCTTGGCGATATTCGCGCGGATCGTCGCGCAGCACGCCTTGAAGCGGGTCATTTCCTCTTCCGTCAAATTGTATTCTATCACCTTTTCTACGCCATTCGCACCGATAACAGCCGGCACGCCGCAGAAAATGCCGGACTCGCCGTATTCGCCGTCCAGCGGAGCCGAGCAGGGAAGAATACGCTTTTCATCATGAAGAATCGTGCGAACCAAAGTCGCTCCCGCCGAAGCAATGCCGTACTCCGTACACTGCTTGCCGGAATAAGTCACCCATCCGCCTTTAATAGTGCGTTCCTGTACTTCCTCTTTATCAAACCGGAACTTCGGATCACTTTCCATTTCCGACAGAGGCTTGCCGTAAAAAGTTATCTGCGACCAGGGAACAATCTGGGAATTTCCGTGCTCTCCAAGCATGAACGCCGTAAAGCCGCGGGAATCAAGGCCCGTTTGTTCCGATATCGCGTGAATCAGACGGGAAGAATCGAGAAGTGTCCCCGTACCCATGACATGCCCCTTCGGCAGGCCGCTCTTACGGGCGATCAGATTCGCCACCACGTCACAGGGATTCGTGATACTTACAAAAAGTCCGTGAAATCCGGCGGCCATGACCTTCGGGACATAATCAGCCACTTGTTTCACACTGTTTTCCAATTCCCCGTCGCGGCTGCCGGAAGCGCAAAGCGTGATATCGCCCACAGCGTTCACGATGACATCGCAGTCTTTCAGCCCCGCATAATCGGACGCCTTGTAAATGACATGATTCGGCATGTACATGACCGCATCATTCAGATCCTGTACCTCGCTTGTCACCTTGCCTTCTTTCAAATCGCAAAGAAGCACTTCATCGGCAATCCCCATCATCCCCAGGTTAAACGCTACATGGGCACCTACATGTCCTACGCCGACAATTCCTACCATTCTCTTCTTAATTGCCATAATGCTCCCTCCATTCCTTCCACAGGAACCGTCCCCGACGGACGAGTCCGAAAAAGAACTTCTCTCTCGAAAAGAGATTTGTCCTTAATAGCTTATTGCGTATGATAACACATTTCAAGTCCTCTGAACAATAGGAAAACACCATCAGGGAAATATTTTCTCCCTGTCGGCAGCCGCTTCCGTCCGTAATCTAAAACATGCAGTCATACCCCGGCAAGCTGAAAGGAGCATACAAAAAAGATCGGACTCCTCTGTCATGAAATCCGATCCTTTTACAGGCACTCCTTTTTATATCAGGATTACCCTCTTATGCCACGCAGAAAACGGAAGAAATCACGGAGCGCTTCCTCATGGTCTCCTCCAAAACAATCCTTCTCCTTAAACTGATACTTTTTCACTTCGTCTCCGACAGCAATACGAACCTTTCTTGCACCTTCATCAATCTCCACACCGGAAACGGCACTGGCCGGCACCATTTCCACACCGTCCGCCGAATCACTGCCAAGAATAGTATGGCTGACCAGACTGCCCAGTCCGGCTCCACGTTCCCCGCTGTACTTCATAATTTTCATCGTCATAGGATTGGGAAGGGCGGGGATAAAGAAAATACTTTCATCCGTATAAGCGATAACAAAATGATGCTCCGCATTCCAAGGGCAGTCAATCACATGAAATTCTTCCTCAGATAACTGCGGTACCATTTCTTTCACGAACCGCTTCATTTCCTGCTGTGCGTATCCCGGCGCCAGGCTGCCTCTTTTTTTCTTCATGTAAATCATCATGCCAATACCCATGATAAACATAGCTGCCGGTATCAATGCTATTTCCATACCCATAAATACTCTCCTTTACATTTCAAATACATGCAACCGTGCTTTTTGCCAGGGACTCTCCGGATCGCGGAGCAGTCCTTCTGCGATCCCCATGATTCCGCCGGGCATCTGCTTCATACCGCCCCACATGCACCTGCCGATCACATATCCCGAAGCAAATTCTTTCCAGTCGCCATACACTGTGCAGCACTTCTTATGTGCTTCTTCCATATAATACCATGCTTTTTCTTCCGTAATATATCCGCATTCAAAGCAGCAGCGCGCTATCAGCACCAGCCGCCCCATGTCCCACGCAAGAACAGATTGATTTTGTAAATCTGCCTGGGATCTGATATATCCTTTTTCTATCAGGGATTCTATCATCTCCTTTATATTTTTCATATAGCGGGGTGTGTCAAGTCGTTCATCCGGTGTCAGGATTTCATCGGTAATAGACGGCGATATACCGGCAGAAAACAACTTAATCGCATCAAAGTATACGCGGTGTCCTCGTTCCAGCAGCCATTCCAGCGTATGCAAAGCGCTTTCTTCATCAATAATATCATAGTAAGCCGCTAAATTATTTCTAATTTCCTCTTTCTCAGAGCCGGTTTCCAATGAATCACAGTAAAACATGGTCTGCTCCGCATTCACAGCACCTATATTCAAAACAGACTGCTGCAAAGGAGAAAGTTTCTTTCCTAACGGATTCTTTTGATATTTCTTATGTCTCATTACTTTCAATAATTTCGAAAAAAAAGACAACCCTGCGTTCCTCCTTACATGTAAAGATAATACTCCACACCCGTAAAGCATTCCCGTTTATTATACTTTACCTCCTTATCCTTATCAATCCTCCGGTTCCCCGCATTGCGGCCGTAAACTTTGCAAAAAACAAAGCCATCCGCTTCTCAAATAATATGGATGGTTACGAAAGCCTACTGTTATCAGGATATATTCTATTTATAATTCAATCCGATGCCCCGGTTTTACCGTCACTAACCTCGTATCACCCTTTTTAAATCTTTCCAGATAAAAATTATAATCCTGCGTAGCCGATGCTGATATAGGCAGCCCATGCATCAATCGGCTTGTAAAAGGGTGGCACAACTCTGAAAACAAGGAAATATCATCAATCTCTTCAATAATCCTTCCCTTATCCATTACCGTAATTCCATCTGCAATATAATATGCAGATTCTATACTGTGAGATATAAATATAATAGATAAATGTTTTTTTACTTTTATATCCGAAAGATAATTTAAAAGCTTATTTTCAGTAAAAATATCAAGCCCGCTTAGGGACTCATCCAGTATAAGGATTTCCGGTTCTGCCATTAATGCACGTAATATGCATATCCGCTGGAGTTCTCCGCCGCTTAACTGCCGCGGATACAATCCTGTATATTCCTCCGACAGGCCCACAGCCTTCAACATCTCTACTATCTTACTCCAGATTTCCTCTTTGCTGCATTTAAAAAAGTTTTTAAGCGGCTCTTTCAGTATCTCATAGGATGTCATATACTCAGGCACCGCATCCAGACTGTTTTGAAAAACCATTTGAATCTTATTCCTCGAAATACTTTTCCAATTAATCTTTTCCCCTTTATACCGAACCAGTCCGCCTGACGGCTTTTCAATGCCTGCCATAATCCTGCAAAGTGTAGTTTTCCCGCAGCCGCTCATTCCTAAAATCGCACGACAGGTTCCTTCCTGCAGCATGAAATCTACATCATCCAAAACAGGCTTGTTGACTCCTTCTTCATTTTTATACGTTTGATGAATATTTTTCAGTTCAAGTATATTCGGCACAAAGATACTCCTTTAAATAAGATAATCAGGATCCTTCGTATAAACGTTCTTTTTTCCACCTGTTACAAGCTCGAAGGAACGATCGTGTATACAGATCATTGTCTTCATTACCCAACTCTTTTGTGTTAATTTTATCAATAAATTTCCCTTGCTTCATCACATAAGTAATATCCGAAATTTCTTTAACGAAATCTATATCATGCGACACGATGAGCATACTTAAATTTGTGTCACGATACACTTTTTTCAATACAGAAATCAATTGTGCTCTTGAATACCTGTCAATTGCTGATGTAGGCTCATCTGCTATCAATAACCTTGGTTTATGAATCAGCCCCATAGCTATGGATATCCTCTGTAATGTGCCTCCGCTTAATTCATTCCTGTAACTTTCAAGTACTCTTTCCGGATCCGTAATCAATAAGTTTCTTAACAACGACATCACTTGCAGCAAAAACTCTTCTTTTTCCCCATCCCTTAATCTGCTGATTTCAAGAAAATGTTCTTTAATTTTTAACCGCGGATCAAATATGCTTAACGAATCCTGGGCGATAAATGCATATTGCCGTCCACAGTTTGTCAGCAACGTAGCAGAATCTCCCGCATTAAAACATTTGCCTTCGATAGCTGCTTGTCCTGTGACTTGCCATGCAGGTGCCCGCAAAAGACCTGCTATCAGTTTTAACAGAGTGGATTTCCCGCAGCCGCTTGTACCAATTATGGACACACGACTCCTTTTTGGCACTGCCAAATTGATTGTGTCTATAATCCTTTTCCTCTGAAGCTCGGCAGATACCCCCGTCAATTCCAATAAATTATTCCCCATTACATTTCCCCTGCTTGATATCTTTGCTGAATCCAATCCCCAATCATATTGACACTGAGGCTGATTCCCAAGATAGAGATACTTGGAAAAAAGATAAGTCTCGGATAGGAAATAAATACGGCCTGCGCTTCTCCGATCAATGTTCCCCAGTCGGCCTGAGGCGGCTGAACCCCGAGCCCAAGAAAAGAGTATCCTGACATGGCCAGCAGCGACCCTGCAAAATCCAGAGCCAGCATAGATAAAACAGCCGGTGCGGCAATAGGGAATATGTATTTTATCCATATCCGGGGTGTCTTATTCCCTGCCATACGTGCCGCATAAACCATATTCTTTATTTTTCCGTCAGCAGTTAGTTCTCTTACCACACGGGTATATATTACCCAATGCATGATTATCATCCCTGCACAAATAAAAAATATATTCTTTCCGCCCAACCCTGCCAAAATCAAAATAACAATAATTTCCGGAAATGCCCTGAATAAATTACATACATGGTCAATCAACCGATCCACCTTTCCGCCGTAATAACTCGAAATAATCCCTAAAGAGGTTCCCCATATACATGATATAAATACGACCAGCACCGCATAACCAATGCTTATTCTTGCCCCTTGTATGATACGGGAATATACACACCGCCCCAATTGGTCACAGCCAAACGGATATTGGATCGACGGCTGTGCAAATTTCATTGTATAGTCGACAGCATTAGGGTCATGCATTAAGAAAAACGGTTCAAATATCGCCACAAGAAAATAAAAGGATACGATTACCCATAAAAAACATATTAAAAAAGGCGGATATTTTCTATGCAAACCAAAACGGATATTTCCCATTTCATCCCCACCTTCTTCTCACCCTCATACAAACTGTCTCCGCAATGAAATTGCATATGATAAATCCTGTCATTGTCAGCAGAATATACCCCTGTATCACAGGGTAATCCCTTCCATGTATCGCAATAATCACTAAACGCCCAAGTCCCGGCCAGGCAAAAACATTCTCTATGACAAGAGAACCTGCAATAACTCCTCCGAATTCAAGTCCTGCCATAGTCACGACAGGTGATATTGCGTTCATAAATATATGATTCCAAAAAATTTCCCATTTTTTTAAACCACGGGTATACGCGAACACAACAAACGGTTTTTGCGAAATATCAATAATACTGTTTCGTAAAAGTTTCGTATACATCGCAACATAGCCCAATGCCATAGTTAAAGAAGGCAGGAACAAGTGCAGGAACGAAGACGCCCCTTGCACAGGAAATATATGCAGGTACACTGAAAATACACTGATCAGTAAAAAACCGATAATAAAGGAAGGGACGGAATTTAACGTCAATACGCAGAAACGAATGGAATAATCAGACCGGCTGTCAGGATGTGTCCCCGCATAACAGCCTGCAAGAAGACAAAAAATGATTCCCATTGACATAGAGCTTAATGCCAACAGAAGCGTATATTTAAATGCTCGAAAAAGTTCAACTGCAACCGGTGCCTTCGTCAGATATGAATACCCTAAATCCAGACGGATCACGTTTTTAAGCCAATAAATATACTGCATGTAAACCGGATCATACAATTTCAATTCTTCAGCAACTGCATGCAATGATTCCGGCGTAACAGGAATTCCTCTTGAACTGAGGTATGTGGCAGCCGGATCTCCCGGCATAAAGCGGATCAGGAAAAAGGATATCAAGGATGCAGCCGCAATCAGGATCAATGAGTCTTTCAAATAATTGACTATAAATCTTTTCAATATTTCCTCCTCCCCATCTCTTTGCTATCGATATTATTTAATTCCGCCCACAAGAAATTCCGGAAACAACTTATAAAATTCTTGGGCTTTTTCATCTCGTACAAGTTCATCGATTCTGGGTTCTGCAAATACACGGCGATACCCTAAAGAAATTAAGAATTCCATATCCCAGTAAGGCCGATGCTTATCACTCATAAATAGCTTTTTAGAAAGTTCATCGCATTTTTTTGTATTTTTATGTCCGTCAAATATACCATGTCCATATTTTTTACGCAGGTTGTTGTTATATTCTTCAAACACTTTCATACGTTTCTCATCAAAAAGATGTAAATACCAGCAGGCATCAAATACAAGAAGGACGCCCCCTTTCCGCAACACCCTTGTCCATTCCTTATAAGCCTTAACGGGATCCGCAAGTGTCCATGTTAAGTCTCTGCAGACCACAAGATCAAAGCTCTCATCATGATATTGTATATTCTGGCAATCCATAACAGCTAAATCCGCCTTAACCCCGGCTGCGGATATATTTTCTGCAGCCCGCCGGATCATATTTTCCGTAATGTCGATACCGGTTACATGATGTCCTTTTTCCCCTAATAATACAGGGAAAAACCCGGGGCCGGTTCCCACATCAAGGATTTCCAGCTTTTCTTTTTTGGGGGCATTTCCCAGCACTAAATCTGCCCATGCGTTTTTCCCCTCATCATCAAGCGATTTTTTTATGATATCGCTATAAACATAAGACTCGCCTTCCCAATAATCTTTTATTTCATCATTCAGCACCTGACATTCCTCCTTTAATATTGTCGAAACACATGTGTAATATCTATTCGGTCTTTAGCATCCTCCTGCGGTACAAAGCCGCTTATATCATTTCTGCAGACATGAATAATATAGTCATGATAAAGCGGAATAAATAGGACATTTCTATAAAAACTGCCATTGATATATTCCATATATCTCAAAACAGATTCTCTTTCAGGACTGGAATCCATCTCTTTCATTGCTTTAAATAAAGTTTCCTTATCATCTGCGCCACGTTGAAACATATTAAACCCCGAACCGTCTGTCCTCATCTCTGTAAGAGTGGAATAAGGCTCATAGGCATTTCCCCAAGTTGTATATAAAACCATATCATACTTCCCGTCTCGAAACTTATTTAAATACACCGAAAAATCATCTTCATCAGGAATAAGATCAATTCCGATTTTAGCGTACATATCTTTCAGTATAAGGGCCAAATTCCTCTGATTATGATTTCCTGCAGGATACCCCAAAGAAAGTTGTAAACGGACTCCGTCTTTTTCCCGGTAAGGACCCGTACCACGGTGGTACTGCTTATCCAGTATTTCATCCGCCTGTTTTCTGTCAAAGCTGTAATATGGCAAACCAGGCGGCATTTCCGGTAAATTCTCCGTCCAATAATAATGCGCCTCTTTCAAATTCCCTTCTGCCAAAAACTGTATCACCCCTCTTTTGTCCGTTCCCAACGCCAATGCTTTACGGATTGGTATTTCACGTATTTTCTCCGTATTCAAGGCAATTAAAACAATCTGGGACAAAGGGGTTATTCCTACAGAAAACCCCTCCTGCTGTAAATTAAATGCTTCTTCAAAACTGAGCGCTCCATCCTGATCCACATACATATCCGTATCACCGGAACGAAGAGCATTCTCTATCGTTGATACTTCCGGTATGATAGAAACTTTGACATATTTGAACTTAGGCTTTTCTCCCCAATAATTTTCATTTCTTTCAAACAGGGCATATTGATTTCTTATATTCTTTTTCAGTATCCATCTGCCCGTCCCATAAAAGACCTCATTTCCCTCTTTGCCGGATTCGGAAAAATGAATCGTCAACGGACGAGTAAAAGATAATTCATTCAGCAAACTGCTGCATACTTCATCCAATCGAAAGATAACTGTATGCGCATCAGGTGTTTCGATTTTACTTATCTTTTTCAACATATCTAAAAATCCATACTGCTCTCTTTTAGCAATTAATTCAGATATATTTTCTTTCACAATTTGCGAAGTAAGCGGTTTCCCATTTGAAAAAAAGACATCTTTCCGTAAATGAAAAATATAATTTTTACCATCATCGGTAATTTCCCATGATTCTGCCAATTTAGGAACAGCCTTTCCATTTTGCATTCCGACCAGTCCCTCATATACCCAATCCTGGACAAACATCGGAGAACCGGAATCAAAAGGATCTACGTCTCCTATATCTTTCGTGTAGGCGATTTTTAATGTTTCCCCCTGAAACTCTTCCTTTCTTATATCAAAAAGAGATTCTCCCAGCAATAAAACAAGGAGGGCCAGTAAAAGTTCAAGAATTATGATATTCTTCATCAGTCCTCCTATAAATATTCACTTCCTATTTAAATAATTAGAATCCATATCTGAACCCCAACATAAAGCTTCTGCCCGGCTGAGGTTTAGCACCTTTTCCATCATATTTATAGTACATATTCTCATAGCCTTCATTTGTTAAATTATTAACTTTAAGGTACACGGATTTATTGGTATTTATTTTATAATTGACAGACAAATCTGCAACAATGTAATTATTATTTGTAAACGCATCCTTGTCACAGCCGCTGAATAAATTCAACAGCAAACTGCTGTTCCATTTCCCGCATTGATAAGTCACATTCATTGCATAATAATTTATCGGGCGGAGATGGTTAATCATGGCGTCTATATTGGCTGACTGATTGCCATCCCATGAGATATCCGGGTCCAGGATTACCCCGTCTTTCCCTTTAAATTTATCATATAGGTAAGTATAGGAAGCCCCTAAAAACCAATGGTCTCCCAATTTATGATTTAAGACAACATTAAATGATTTTTTATCTTCCCTGGCATTGATCGCTTTCGTTACATAGTCAGATTTTTTCTTGCTGTATACAGAATATTTGGTAACAGAATTACTCATTTTGGTAATCGCATAATGAATGCCCAAAGTGGTATTTGAACCGATTCTGCTCCGCAGGCCGATCGTATACACATTCCCTTTTTCATCCTTTAACGGTTTGTCATCCAATATATCTGCTTCAAATAAATCCTGCTGCTTAATAGGCCTGTAAATATTGGTCCAGCTGAAATAGCCCGCTAAACGGGGCGTAAATAGATACTGCATTGACAAACTGGGGGTAAACTGTGTTCTGCGTCCTGTATCATCATAATCGACCGGATAAATTGTCCCATTTGACCAATCTCTTTTATAAATATGAGCACTATAATTTCCATAATGCGACATGCGGACAGCCGGAGTTATTTCAAATTTATCACTCAAACGGATCTTATCCTGTATATAACCGACAAGTGTATCTCTTTGCGTCTTTCCAACCTTCACTTCTCCGGTTTTATAGTTCTTTTTATAATCATTATTTTCCCCTCTATCATACGTCAAGCCAAAAATGATATCATTATTTTTTATCTGTCTGGCCAATTGTAATTCTATCCCTTTATTCTTTTCCACATGGTATGTATTAATATGTTCTTTTGAGATCGGACCGCCCCAAAGATCCATGAATTCTTTAAACTTATCATAATTTCCCGGCCAGGGCGCCAAAGTAGTCCCATCGGGATAGGTCCATTTATACTTATCAAAGACCTGGTAATGATGATCCTGGTTATACACGCGGACAAAGTTTTCTAAGCCATGATCTCTTTTAAATGTATACGTAATATCCAAATCATTTTTATTATACGCAGTATAGCTGCCGAACATGGAGTCAATCGCATACACATTGCGATATCCGGGATTATCCGTATCTCCTAACTTTCCATTATTTTGAGCATTATCTATAATCCGATTCCAATCCGTTTCATTCCAGTACCTGTAATCAATAGCATCATTGGGGCAACCGTCCTTGCCATTGTTATGATTGAACCATACTCTCAAGCTGTGGTCATCATCAAATTCCCCGTCAAATCTCGCACTTATCCCTTCTTCCTTATAATGAGTATTGTAATACTTATGATTCGCACCAGTCATTCTGTCGTAAAAATACGAATCACCGGACATTTCCCGATTTGCAGAAACAAAGTATGAATATTTATCTCCTACGGGGCCGGACAAGCTTATATTATACAGATGATGCTTCCACGATCCTGTAGCAAGTTCAATTGCTCCACGAGTCACTTTTGTTCCTTTTCTGGTAATGATGTTAATTACACCGCCGGTAGCATCTGCTCCATATACAGATGCGCCCGGTCCTTTAATAACCTCCACCTTTTCCACGTTTTCTATATTTGTAACCTGATCAAGATCTGTCATGCCCTTACTTGCCGATACGGAGCTGTCACCAAACAATTCCGTCGCTGGATTATCTACACGCCGCCCATCAACAAGAACCACAACACGGGTATCTCCATTGATAGAAAATGCATTGCAATAGGCTGCATATCCATACCAGTTCGCCCGATATCCTGGATTGGAAAATGTCACGCCGGGTATAGACTTAATCGCTTCTGAAATAGAATTATAATGATGATCTTCTATTTCTTTCCTGTTTACCACTTCCACATCTCCGCCCGTTCTATAGTAAGATTGCTCTGTAATAATATTCCCGAATTTGTCTGAATCCAAAACTTTATGCGCTCCGACAACATATACCGGATCCAAAGAATATACCGGAGCCTCGGCAAATACAGCATTTGAATACCCTACCGGAATACTCATAAAAATCATTAACAAACTTGTTCTAATCAAATTCCTATTCATTTCCATAACCCTCTCTTTCAAAATCATTAATTTATTTTGTATTATTTTTGAACTATATCCTCATTTTTATTTAATTATTATCCTTTTCTATTATTCTTGTCAATATATGCATATATCCTCTCGTTTCTTCTTATATTTCATAAATAAAATCTTATAAATAGATATTTTATCTTTTCACATAAGAAGCCTTTCTGTACTTATCTATCAGAAAGACTTTTAATCTACTCATCATTGTTCTGAAATTGACCTGAGTACCATTATGTATTCTTAACTTCACCCCATTATCCTTATCAATCCTCCGGTTCCCCGCATTGCGGCCGCATAGAGATCCGTACCGGGTAAAACATCCTTCCCGCCCTTGCTGCCGGTTTCTACAATAGACACGTCAGCGCCATGCAGTATGCTGTTCCCGCCGTCAGGAAAAACTGTTCCGCTTCCGCACATGCGCCGTACGAAGCGTTTATCAGGTACCGTTTTGATTTATTGGTATTTTCCATTTGACACCCTTTCCACTTTTAAACAGCAAAAAACAGTAAACCATTATTTTTGATTGACTGTTTCCTGCATTTCTATATTTTTTATCTAACACTTGCTCAAAAACCTGATGGCAGACTGTCTTGCTTTCTCTATCTTTTCAGGCTCCATATTTTCTACAGCAGTTGAAGATATCCATTTTTTGCTGAACAATATTTGCGCTGCTTCTATCATAATCCCGCAGGCATACAAGTCTTTTTCTTCTGTAATGGCTTGAACAAATACTTCTTTTGTTTTCGCCCGCAGCATTTCCCGTTCCACTCTATGAAATGACATCTGCATAAGACTTGCTGCAGACCATGCCCGGCAAAGGACATCTTTATCCCTGAATATTTGTCTTGTTAAAATATCAATTTCTTTTGATGAGCCTATCCACCCGAAAGCGATGATAATTTTACGGCGAAGAATATTTTCATTTGTATCAATAAGTGAAACAAGAACAGGAATAAGCCGATTGCAGAATGATACATAAAAATCTCTATGCTTCAATTTGGAAAGAGTTTCCGCTATGAGAAACGCGGTCAATATCTTTAACTTTTCATCCCTGACTGTATCCAGCTGTTCAAATAAAAACGCAAGGCCTTCTCTCCCGTGTTGATCAAAGCTGCTTTCTAAATGCAGCTTTTTATCTTCTTTCCAGTCTTTACAAATAAGCCGATAATGATATGCCGCGTCTTTGCAGGCTCCTAAATCAGCAATAAATCGGATTCTTTGATCGTCAGGAAAATTCTGTTCCGCCAATTTACGGTATGATTTTTGTAAATCTTCTTTTGTAAGGTTCAGGCGGCGGATTTGTTCCGCCTCAAGCGCCTGTAATATCTTATCCGTTGAACCGGACATTGCTTTTATCTCCTTGTTCATTACTGTTTTCATGCTTCTTGGAGTATTTTAAACTCTCAAAGCATTTATGGCTGCCTCCCCATGATTATAAAGCAAATCATCGCAGGCGTACAAATGAATAAGTTCCAAAGGAAGAAATTCAAAAAGCCGAGGAAATATTTCCCCGGTTTTCCATATTTACCGCTTTCTATAAAACCCTTGTCAGCGCCATGCAGCATGCCGTACCTGCCGCCATGGAAAGAAGCATATTTCTCTTCCACACATGAATCGCGACCGTCACCGCGAGAGACAGCGCCTCCGGCACACCATGATTTCCCGAAAAGAAATGAATGTCCTTCAGCGAATACACCACAAGAAGGGCAAATACCGCCGAGGGCAGCGCCTTCCCAAGGTATTGGATATAAGCGGGCAGATTTTTCCCGGGCCGGAAAAGAAAAAAAGGAATCATCCGTGTTGCCATCGTTGCCAGAACGCAGACAGCAATCGTGAGAACCTGTTCATATAAAGGCATTTCCGTCATAAAAATCCCCCTGCTTTCTCAATTGGCTTCCGCAAAAGCGTAATCGCCGCCAGGGTCAGACCCATGGCCGGAAGTATAAACGACTCCGCGCCGAAAACGGCCAGACATCCCACTGCCGATACGCCGCCGATCACTGCGGTATAATGTTTTTTCTCCCGTAAAAACTGTTCCAGAAAAATAACAACAAAAAGCGCGGTCATCACAAAACTGAACCCCTTCGTATCAAACGCTGCCAGCGATCCCAAAAGTCCGCCTACCGTAGCGCCGCTGACCCAATAGAAATAATTCAGGAAGGATACCCAGAGCATGAACCAGCCCCGATCCACATCACGCGGCACTGTGGCTGTGTAATTCAAAGCAAATGTTTCATCGCACATCCAAAACATGAGAAACGGTTTCTTCCACCCCATGTTTTCATATTTCTTGAGCATGGAAATACCGTAAAACAAATGACGGGACTGCACCATCAGCGCCATAACAAAGGCACCCAGCGGGGCAAATGGGCTCATAAGCATTGCCACTACGACGAACTCCAGCGAACCGCCGAAAATGAATGCCGCCATAAGAGCAGGATAAAGAAAGCCGAACCCCATGGAATGCATATAAATCCCATAAGAAAACGCTACGAACCAGAATCCTGCGAAAACAGGAACCGTGTAAGGAAACGCTTCCTGAAAAGCCTTCCATGCCCCGCTTTCCCGTTTCTGCTCCAATCCTATCCCCCTCTTCCGACATAAACAGTACACATATACTATCAGCTTTCATTTCATCTTTCAATGCATGGGCAGAAGACGCATAAAGGATCATTCCCAAGCATATTCCGGAACGCTTCCGTCTGGGGAAATAAAAAAACTGCGGGCAGCCGTGGATCACTCACTCTCAGGCAGATGACAGCCCACAGCCTCGATATCTGATTTCCGTTTTCTGTTTCCTGTTTCCCGTTTTCTGATTTCTGACATCCGTTTTCTGTCTTCTATCTTCTGATTTCTGTTCTCTGGTTTCTGTTATCTGTTCTCTGTGTTCTGATTTCTGATTTCTGATTCCTGTTTTCTGGTGTCTGATTTCTGTTTTCTGTTTTCTGTTTTCTGGCGTCTGTTCTCTGATATCTGCTTTCTGATACCTGTTTTCTGATTTCTGATATCTGTTCTCTGATGTCTGTTTTCTTATCACATACTCCATTGGGTAAAAAGAAAAAACAGCACATCTCATAAATAAGATATGCTGTCCTTATCGTCAGGCTTTTTCCGGACTCCGGATAGATTCATCCGCCTTCTCGTTTTCCGGTTTCCGCCAGCCGTTATCCGTTTTTATAAGGCAAACAAATCATTCAGCCCTTCGGACATGGTGGGATGCGTGTAGATAAAATCACGGAGCACCGTGTAATCCAAATCATGATCCATCGCTAACTTCACCATATTGATAATTTCGTAAGATTCGGGACAGAAAAGTGCCGCACCGAAAATCTTCCCACTGTCTTTATCAATGACCGCCTTCAGCATCCCCGTCGTCTTGCGGAGAACTTTCGCTTTCGGAATCATATCGGTATTCATCCGCACCACACGGTAATTCAGCCCTTTATCCGCCGCTTCTTTCTCCGACAGGCCTGCACGGGAAAAAGACGGCTCCATGAAGACAGAGTAAGCGAAAGCACCGCGGTTCTCTGTCGTACGGCTTCCATCACCCTGCATATCGGAAAGAATAATGCGGCTGTCATCCAGAGAAATATAGGTGAACTGCAGATTGCCGCACACATCGCCGGCCGCCCAGATATTTTCCGCGGTTGTCCGCAGATGCTTATTGGTAACGACGGCGCCCCGCTTTGTCAATTCCACACCGGCCCGTTCCGCATGAAGACCTTCCGTATTCGGCCCGCGTCCCGTGGCGAGAAGAATGGCATCGCCGTCCAGCGTATCTTCCTCTCCGTTCTTTGTATAAACCGCCGTCCCTTCTTTGATTTCCTTCAGACCGGCTCCCGTAATGACGGACACGCCATAAGATTTCAATACATTTTCAACCGCTTCCGCCATATCCCGGTCTTCTTTCGGCAGAAATACAGAACCGTTCTGGAGGATCATCACTTTGCTTCCGAAACGGGCATACATGGAAGCAAATTCCAGTCCTATATATCCGCCGCCGATAATCGTCAACCGGCGGGGCAGTGTTTCATTCTCCATCATGGTTTCAGACGTGAACACCAAACGGTTATTTTCCACACCGGGTACAGCAGGAATTATCGGACGCCCGCCGGTATTGATAATCAATTTGGATGCGGAAAGCGTCTGCATCGTACCGTGCGCGCCTTTTACCCCGATCGTTTTTCCGTCAAGGAAAGAAGCCGTGCCGTTGATGACCTGCACACCGGCATCAATAAGCTTATTATAATTGGCCATACGGAGTGCTGTTGTCAGTTTCTTTTTCTCCTGCACCGCCACATGATAATACTCACTCTGCACTTCAAAATCATGGGCAGGCGCCCGCTCCGCCTCCAGCACCAGACGCTTGGAGGGAATGCAGCCCACATTGATGCATGTACCGCCGTACATACGGGCATCCTTTTCAATCAGCGCCACTTTTTCGCCCTGCTTTGCCAGTTTCGCCGCCAGCGTCTTTCCCGCCTTGCCGAAACCGATGACAATCGTATCAAATTTCTGATCCATATATATTCCTTTCTGTCTTACCTGTTTAAATATTTAAATAATACATCTCCCCCTGATCGGGATTTGATCTATTATTCTTTATTTTATCCTATTTTGCAAATCATTAGAAGAATGCAGCGGAAAGAAACCCGCAGATGTGTACACAAGCAGGATTCCTTACTGTCTTCCCGCAGTATATTCCATCCTTATCGGGCCGATTAACAAAGCGGCGGCACATCAGACATCATGACATTCTGCCTGATCAGGACGGTATTGATGTAAGTCCGGAAATCTTCATGAATGCAATTCCCGAAAGCAGTCCACATCGGCAGATTTTCAGATATCCCTTCCAGCACCGTGGTATCAAGTACATTCAACACTTCATCATCCGCTTTTCTCCACACATACTCAATAAAAGAGCAAAATTTTTCAAACTCCGCATGGTCTTTGCCTGTATAGGCCTCTGCCATAGGGATATTTATGGCGAATACAGAGAATACATGGAGTAGAATATGAGGAAATTCTTTTTTATGCTCCCTGTATTTTCCTTCATTTTCAGGAAACCATGTTATATAGGCACTGCAAAACTCTTCCTTATCCATGCCGTCCTCTCCATTTTTATGAAAGCGCCGACCCGTATCAACGGCGCCTTTCTATCCGTATCGGCCTATGCACCTGTAATTCATCAGCAAGAATTTCTTCAACATCCGCAAATACACGGACATCAGATTCATACTCATGGACGCAATACAGCATTCCGTTCTCCGCCACATACACCGTTGCAGGATAATAATACCCAATAATTCCGACAGGTGAAACCTCCGTTCCTGCCGTCGCCTTAGCGGCAAGCGCGTCCTCACAGATTCTTTTCCCTGCAGATGTTCCCTTGTCATAATACGCCTTATACAGCTCGACGGCGGCGCCTTCCCCCATATCAGGATACAGGTAGAAATAAAACTCGCGTCCGTCAGAACCGGGTTCAAAAATTATTTCACAATCTGAAAACAGACCGCTGCACCGCTCATAAAACCTTCTTGCCGCCGGAAAAAACGGTATACCGGCTTTTGCATACAGTGCCTCGCAGCCGTCAGAAGATACTTTCCTGCTCCTGCTGTAACCTCCACAGGAGAGCATCTGCCAAACACGCTCCCTGATCGAACCGTTCAAAACCATTCTTTTCTCCGCAATAATGGCCGCTCCTTAATAAAGAGTATCCGCCTTTTGACATCATGATACAGCAAAAATACTGCTTCATGCTTTCCATGTCCGATTTCTGCTGTTTTTCCTGTTTTGCCGAAAACTCTCTATCCTGCCCCCTGCAGCAGATAAAGCGCTTTCGGTTTATGTTTTTCACTTAAGTTCCCCCAGTACGCCGCCAGTATCGGATATGGCGGATCCGTATATCCTTCCAGGAGATGCAGGGCTTCATCAATGATATCCTCTTCTTCAGGAGACACAGCAACTTTTTCCAGCATTTCCTTTAAATCTTTTTTTATGCCTGAAATATCCTGCTTGTAATAGGGATCCATATACCAGTCAAGATAAAAAAGCAGGCGCCGTTTCGCTTCCGTATCCGTCCCCGACAACACCGACCGGACTGCACCCATACCTTCTTTCAGGCATTGCACTTCCCTTTCCGTATACATGCCGCTGTCCATACATTCTCCTTTCAGGCAAGTGAAAAAAACATTCCGACTTCCCATCATTGCGGCACGCCGCCAATCAGCAATACATGGCAAGTTCCATACTGTCCATATACTGCCCCATAGACAAGTTGAAAGATTTATAATCCGCTTCCTTAAACTCATCTGTGGCACACGCCACCCACACGTCCACTCTCTGCAGCTGGTTATAAAACTTGACCATCATCGGCACTTTGATGACTGTAGAAGTCCCCCGGATAACCATATCCCCGCCCTCTTCCAGACACAGCACATCTTCCGCCGACTGCAGATCAACTTTTCTGTTGTCTACCAGGACTTCCACATTCTCATAATAGGGATACGCCGTTTTCACCGCTTTAGTAATTTCTGTCCAGCCTGTCCCATAAGTCAGATTCCATTGAGAACAAAGCCATCCATTTTCTTCTTTCACACCCATAAGCAGCATAGCCGCACCCGTCCTTTCCAAAACGAATATATCACTCTGTTAAAAATGAAATACCAGGCAGCTTTCCCACTAAGGTTCCTTTTTACTTAAGATTTTTTAAAAGAATATATACCGCCTGCGATAAGCGCCACAGAAAGCGCATAGCCTAAAACGGTAAGAATGAAATCAAAATTGTCATTATTCTTTAAAATTTTCTCCCTGGTCAGAATACCATTCCACTCCTGTCCGAAAAATTCGATACCGTCCACCGTTCCTTCACCCAGAAGCTTGTTCCCTTTTTGAATTCCCACCAAAGTTTTCTCCTGGTTCTCTTCTAAAGAAGACTTCGTATAGGAGATTCTGTAATCACCGTCCAGATGGGGGAAGACCAGGTTTTGTTCCCGATTCGTAAGATAGTGGATCCCGGATTCTGTTTCATGATAAAGAGGGGTTCCTTTATAGGAAACTGTCCGGGGAAGCGAATTTACGTTCACACCGGCGGCAAATTTTTTCAGGAGTGTCTTATCCAGAATAAAATCGCCTGCTTTCACCACGCCGTAAAAGGTGATGACAGGCGGGGCGCTCTTATACATTCGGGCGATATTGGAGCTTGCCATACTTTCCCAGCTTCTCTTTATGTCACTTCCGCTTCCCTTCTCCACCATCACATGCACATTCCTCCTGATTATGGGAGAATCAAAGGAAATACCCAGTTCTTCATCGGCTGCCGGTTCTTCCGTCTTCAGTTTTCCCGCAACAATGACCACCTTGCCCTCATGATCGGGATTGATCTTCCCGTCCGTGATATAAGGCGCATTTTCAATGAGCACCCGTCCGCCGTCGGAATCACCAGTCAGCATCATACCACCCAATCCGAGACCGCAGATACATAAAACGACACTTACCCATTTGTTCATAAAGAACACCTCCTCAGATAAATATGCTTGGAACCCAGGAAAATAAAAATAAGAATGAACAGAAAGGAATACACCTATCTTATCTGATTGATTCTGTAAGCAAGGATCGGATCTCACAACCGTAGAATATCATCATTCATCCAACATTAATTTTCCCTTTTCAGCTTTATCTTTTAGAAGCATCATTTGTTCTCTTTCTATCTGCTGGATGCTTTTTTCCGGAACAGGCAAATCTTCCGGCATAGTGCCACCAATTTTTTCAATAGCACTTCTAACTTCTTTTCCTACTGAATAGTGAACCTTTGTTGCCGCTTCTGCACCTTCCACCTTGTCTTTCCTTAGCTTTTCTTCTGTCTGTGATATTCTGAATAAATTAGCAATCAATTCGGTGCTTCCCATATAATCCAGAATCTTCTGTCTTGCGGTTAAGCCTTTTCTATCATGTATATCTTTTACATCTAACCCACCATATAATCCCATATATCCTGCATTCTGAAACATAGCAAATTCTTCGTTTGTGATGACCCCTGCATCATGTGCTGTTTCTACCAAAAGTTGATTCCATTGTTTAATGTCTCCACGAACAACAAGTCTTCTTCTGTCTTCATCAAGCTGATTAAAATGGTCTGCTATTTCTTGACGATATGTTTGGATAGCAAAATAGGTTTGTCCAAGTGCAATCACTTCTTTTCTCGGGTCTCCGTTTTGCACAATCAAATAGCAAGCATATCTTGTAAGTTCATAATCTTTTATAGACTTACTTGCAGCACCTGCTTCCACGATTTTGCTGACCTCAGCAAAATCGTATGTTACTTCATGTCCGCTGTTCTCACAAGCAATCATCGCTCTATCAATTACCTTTTGAAAATTTCTCCATTGAGAATAATCAAGTACATCAGCGAGTTCCCTTGCACTCCAATACTCGCTTCCATTTTTTCTAACATACTTAATATCTTCAAACCTTCTGTATTCTCTTGCTTTTAAATCAGGCATAGCCACCTACATCTCCTTCGCTCGTATAGATACAAATCCTATGACAATCGCTCAAAGCCAAATTCTTCTAAAAAGATACTATGCCTGTTTTCTGCGGTTTTAATGCCATCTTCTTTTCCCTGTTTCAGGCTGTTTCCCATGGTCATCATCTTTATCTATACTTCAATTCATAGACTTTAATGATGAAATCAGTTTCCGGTTTAAGTTTTTCTTTCTGCAAAGTTCCATCAAAGCATATCTTGCTATCTGATTAGGTCTTGACCGATTGTTCTCCCAGCGATTCACCGAACCGAAACCGACATGTAACTCTCTGGCCAGCCCCTCTTGAGATAAATTTAATTCCAAGCGAATACTTCTAATGATTTCAGAAAACTCCATATCTATTTCCCCTCTATAATTCAATCCATATTTATATTATATATCATATCATAAGATATATCATATGATCCTGCTGTTTGCGCAATAGAGAATACACACCGGGATAAAATCCCTTTTACGAAATCAGCCCGTATACTTCCTGTACGCATACTTTCCCAGACGGTTATTGGTGAGATAGAAGAAAGGAATAAGCAGCTTTTTCCACCCCGGCAGCATATGCTTCATCTCATCAGTGAAATTGATACAGTCCAGCTGTTTCCATGCCGGCGCCAGCCGTACCACTTCGCTACCGTCCGTCACACCCCATTTAAACTCCGCCTGCATACGTTTCAATACGTCATGGCGGGACGACCGGTGCACAAGTCCTTTATACAGAAGGTCGAAATGCGCCTCCAGCTCATCGAACCCTTCTGACAGAATCGAAAGGAATTTTTGTACTTCCGCTTCCTCCCAGTACATCATCACGCCTTCTGAAAGGATAAGCAGCCTGCGGCCCTCGTGTTCCACTTTTTCCGTCCATGACGGATCAAACGCCGACCCGGAAATACAGGTTACACGCTCCGATTCCGCAAGGAACTGCTGTCTCAGATCAATCACCTCCGGCACATCCAAATCATACCAACGCACCTGCCCGTCATCTACGCGGTCAAACCGGGTATCCAGCCCGCAGCCCACAGATACCACCACACATCCCGGGTTATCCGCCATAAACCGCCTTACCTCACGGTCCATCAGCTTTGCCCGTGCCAATACTCCATAATATGACATCCATACCCGGTCAAAAGCGGAAAAATCGTAATCCATACAGCTGATTATTTCCGCCGCTTTCCGGTCGTTCAGAAAAGGATGGTTGCTTTTCGCATCCTTGGCACGCATATACAACGTAACCAGAAGCGTTTCAGAAACGCCGCTTAAATCAATTTTCATAATCCCTCCTCAATTGATAACATATATCATTTAACTCATTATACCCCATCCTTCCGTCCTGTTAAACCGCAGGCAGATGCTGCATGGAATACGCGGCCCACACATTTTCCTGTTATTCCTCTTATAGCACTTCCATCTTCCTCTTCCGGAGAAAACATGGTATGGCAGCACATAAAAAAAGAAACCGGCTTAGGCATTCTGCGAATACAACCCTTTCGGCAGCAATATAAAAAACCCGCACCATATCCGCAGATGGATACAGCACGAGTCTTTTACATTGGGAATCGTCAGCCAAGTAATTTCTTCACGAGGCCTTTATGAATTTTTACGCCATAGGGAAGGGCGTCATGGTTGAAGTGCATGGCGGGATCATGAAGTCCCGGTTCCGCATCTTCGCCCAATGCGATGAATCCCGTTTTCAATTCCGGTTTCATTTTCGGGTACCAGAAGAAGTCTTCTCCTCCCGCGGTGACGATTGGTGGAATACAGGCTTTTTCACCAAGTTCGGATGTAATCACTTCCCCGATGATTTCCGTGATTTCAGGTGTGATAATGGATGCCGGTGTCTGGTGCAGAATGGTGAAGTCCGCTTTGGCTCCAATGGAAGCGGCCGCATTTTCCGCCGCGGCCCGCAGTTTTTGAATCATTAGTTCCATCACATCATTATCCCTGCTACGGAGGTCGAACGTGATCGTCGCCGTACCGGGAACTGCATTTGCCACGCCTGCGTCCGCATGGATCTGTGTCGCTTTCATATTGCACACCACATTGGAATTAAAGCGAAGGGCGTTGGCGGACTGTACAATAAGGCATGCCGCGTCAAGCGCACTGGTGCCGAGATAGGGGCGGGCCCCATGGCTCTGCATGCCTGTGATGTCGATTTTCACGTGGGTCGCAGCGCTGTAATACAAAGCGGGAGCCGCTTCTCCCACACGGCACTCCTGGATGGGACGACCATGCATGCCGATGAGGATTTCAATATCGTCAACAGCACCGCCTTTCAGCATGGAAAGAGCGCCTTCACTCGTTTCCTCCGCCGGCTGGAAAAGAAGTTTCAGTTTCCCTTTCCTGACCAGCTTCTCTTTCATGATTTCTTCCGCCGCCGCAAGAAGCATGGCCATGTGTCCGTCATGCCCGCAAAGGTGAGCGGCGCCGCCATCTTTCATCCCAAGAGCATCCATGTCCGCGCGAAGGCCGAGAACAGGTCCCGGTTTACCGCTGTCACAGACCGCGACGACGCCTGTCGCCCCGCCGACCTGTGTTTCCACTTCATAACCAAGCTGTTTCAGCACATCCGCCACATAAGCGGAAGTTTTAAATTCTTTCATCCCTATTTCAGGAATAGTATGAAGATAGTTAAAATGGGTAAATACATCTGCCATGATTTCCTCCTTTTCTCTTGCGTAAGACAATCAATTAAAGAACGGCATAAGCAGTTTCATGATAAACATACCAATGAATGCATTGAAAATACTGATCACCATAAGCAGGGGCCAATATTTTTTCGGTACATCGGCAAGGCCGAGGAGCCGGCCCATGTACTGGATCTGGGAAGCCATCAGGATCAGCGCAGGCATGAGAATCGTCACATGTTCCCCATTGATGATGCCCGACGCATAGAGAGAAGCTGCCACACCTACCCCTGCAGAACAGGACAGCCAGGTGGTCAGAAGAATAACGAAAGACTGTCCCGGCAGGCCGAAGATACCCATGATGGGCCCCAGCCAGTATCCAAGGAAATCCATAACACCGAGAATATTTAAAATATAGGCGATGACATAGGCCATCAAAATATTCGGTATAAGGTTCTGTGTAGCCAGATTCCAGCCTTTTCTGGCGCCGCCGATGAAGATATCAAAAATATTAGGCTTTATTTGTACCGGTCTCGTTTCAGTTGTCATTTTTGAAATCTCCTTTATAAACAGTATCAAGAACAAAGCGGCAAATCATGGCACCGACAAATTTCATGACCATAATGATGATAACAGGGACAATGATCGGGCAGAGAATAAATCCGAAAAGCGCACCTGCAATAGCAAAGTAATTACTGATCGTCCCCGCTCCGGAATACTGCCACGCTGCAATGATGGTCTGTTCTCTTTTATCAATAAGGCCGTCATCATATAATTCTTTGGTCAGAGCCGCGCCGGCATCGGTACTCTGCAGATCAGTAATCAAAGCCAGTCCGACGAGGCCGGGTACATCCATCAGCGGTTTAAAGAGCGGCGTCATCAATTTCTGCGCCGCGGAAAGCGCGCCATAATGATCCAGCACGTCTACAACACCAATGGCCAGCATAACGGAAGGAATGAGCGATAAGGCAAAAATAAATCCTCCTCTTGCGCTTACCCCGCCCATACCGACAAAAGTTGCTTTCGCCGGGTCTTTCATCGTACCAAATTTACCGATGAGCGTACTGTAATCAAATGCTTTGAGCCATTCTGCCCCCTGTATCGTAGTAAAAACTCCGGCAAAGAAAAGAATGCCGAAAGCCAGAGCAAGCATTCCTTTCCACCCTACCTTGGGCAGCACGGCAGCCCCGCTCACCTTTTTCTGTTCTTCTTCCATAAGTAATCATCCTCCCACTCTATTGAACTTGAAAAAGCAATTCAGCAAACTAACCTTTTCTTCCGTTTTGCTATCCTCCATTGACCTCCTATCTCCATACTGCCGGAAGAAAAACAAATAAACCTTTAATGGTTAACCAACATTATAAACAATCATTTCCCTTATGTCCACGCAAATCACAGGAACGCTCCAAAAAGTCCGTTCTTTCGCCTTATTCATTTTCCTTTTTAAAAATCTTGATTTATTCGATAAAATCATCTACAATAATGAAGTACAATTTTATATGCGGGTGTAGTTCAATGGTAGAACATTAGCTTCCCAAGCTAAATACGTGGGTTCGATTCCCATCATCCGCTCCAAACGAAAATACAGCACTGTCAGAAATGGCAGTGCTTTTTGTTATTCCAGGATTTATCTATCTATAAACACCTCTTGTGGTTATAAGTTATGTTTTATGCTATAATATTTTTATAGGAGGAGATTTTATAAATGGATTCTATGAAAATACTTCGTATACGATACGAGAATATCCCGCTCTTTCATGATGGTCGCTTTGAGTTTAACTTTATGGCAGAGGATCGTGTTTCCGATCCTACGCAAGTATTTCAGCTGCGCAAGAATCTCTACACGCAGAAACTCAGTGCACTTGTCGGTATTAACGCTTCCGGAAAAACATCTGCACTCAAGCTTATTTTTTTTGCTATGTCCGTTCTCCTAAATCGTAAAAGCCTCAATGAAATTCCCTATGGTTCTGAGCTTCTACAAGACGGAACAACCATCACAATGGATTTCTGTTATCAAAACAAGTGTTATGAGCTATCCTCTATCATCGGGAGAGCAACCCCCCCTCACGATGACGTAGATATGGTGCTTTACTTCAAAGAAGAATTTCTTTTCAAAAAAACTCTTGCATCTGTAAAATCAAAAAAAGATCTATTTGAGTTTGGCGGCATAAGCCCTATAATTCGTCGATCAGTATTACCATCGGAAACTCTTGATTTTCTGAAGAATGATGATAGTGTGATAACTGGAATCATCCGTAGTCAATTACCCCCCCTAAGGTCATTAATTGGTGCTGTAAATATCAACTTCTGGCTAGCAAAAGAATCTCCTGCTGCTGAAATTCTTCACGCTTTTGATACAAATCTTGATGAACTCACAGTTTCGAAGTCAGATAATAATGTTACATATACTATAAAATTCAAAAACGATCCACGAAGATTAAATGTCGCAAGTGCATGGGGGCTAACTAAATTCATTTCCTCTGGCACCATCAAGGGACAAAATCTTATGGCGCACATCAAGAACGTCCTTCTAACAGGTGGCTATCTCATTGTTGATGAGCTTGAGAACCACTTGAACAAAGAGCTCGTGCATATGATCATGAGCATCTTCAAAAACGAGCGCATCAACAAGCACGGCGCATGTCTTATCTTCTCCACGCACTACACAGAGATTCTCGACTTTATGGATCGCAAGGACAACATCTACATCACACGCCGCAATCAGAAAGGCGCTTCTATTGAGCTACTGAACTACGCCTCCGAGGTCAAGCGGAATGATGTCAAGAAAAGTGATGTGATTCTCTCGAATTATATCGAGGGCACTGCTCCATCCTATGAGAGCATTCAGGAGCTGGAGGACTATCTATGCCGCGAGATGGGCTAAACTTCGACCACCTGAAAAAAGAATATGTCATCTGTATCTGCGAGGGCGCGGCAGAGCAGGCAATCATCGAACTACTGCTCGCCCATAACAGCCTTATATTTTCTTATGATAATCTGGTAGGGAGAAAAATCACCCGCAAGAGGAAGGCCTCCGAGATTCAATCTTCCTTCTTGAACCGTACCTACCAAAAGCAGGTAAATATCCTTCGGGTTTTGGACTCCAAAAGTGATCCCTTCAAACTCCCGCCGATCTACGCAAAACGATACCCAGTGTATAACATCTACACGCACCCTGAAATTGAAATGCTGCTGATTAGCGCAGAGGGTCAGATTGAAAAGTATCTGCAAAAGAAAAAAAGCCTCTATAGTCCCAGCTCCTATTGTGCAGAAATCCTCTTCCCTGGCATGAATATCAAAAGCCGTGATTTTATACAGCACTACTTCACAAATATTAGCAAACTGCATAACGCCATCCGTATCTATCATGAAAAGGCAAGAAAGCAAGGTGAAGCAAATCTGTTTCACCTGCTATCCAAGTCATTGACATGAACACCGCAATCCGTTGTAAGGATAATAAAAGTAACATTTTCTTTGTTCTTGTCCCGCATTTTCCTTTACCATCATCATTTCCTCGAAAGTATCCGTAATTAATACATTCGCGTCGTACATGCAGTTATAAACTCGTTGCATGGGTTTTCTTTACATAGAGAATCTTCTTGAACAGTATGTATGTTGAATTTCTCGTTCGACCATTCTCAACGCTGAAGATTGACAATTTCGCTTGCCTCCTCATCTCCCTGCTTACGATACCCCGATAGATTTTGTTCGATTTTCAAGCAAACGTCTATCCACATCATAGGGCAAATCCGGGTTATAGGACAAAACGCGTCTCCTGCTTTTCAATTTCAGGACACGCGTTTTCTGTTTTATATGCTTACTTTTCTATTCTTAAAATACATCTTTCACTACGATGGTTTCTTCACGGCTGGGCCCCACGGAAACGATGCCGATGGGGACGCCGATTTCTTTAGAAATATCCGCCAGGTATTCTTTGCAGAGCACCGGAAGCCGGTCATAGTCACGGATGGCGCTGATTTTTTCTTTCCATCCTTTGTAGGTTTTATAAACCGGGGTAACTTTGGAGAGGAATTTCAGATCTGCCGGATATTCTTTAACCGGTTTTCCTTCATATTCATAGCCGACACAGACTTTGATTTCTTCCAGCTCGTCAAGGATGTCCAGCCGGGTAATCGCCAGATAATCGAAAGAATTCAGCGCTGCCGCGTAACGGACGGCACGGGCATCAAGCCAGCCTACACGGCGGGGACGGCCTGTAACTGTACCGAATTCATGAGCAATATCCCTGATACGGTCGCCAATTTCATTCACCTGTTCTGTCGGGAACGGCCCTTCTCCGACACGGGTGCTGTACGCTTTCACCACGCCGAAGATATTCTGCATCATGTGCGGCCCGATGCCTGCGCCTATACATGCACCGCCCGCCGTCGGATGGGATGACGTGACGAAAGGATAGGTGCCATTGTCACAGTCGAGCATGGATGCCTGGGCGCCTTCAAAAAGAACGTTCTTTCCTTCTCTGACCAAGGTCTGGACAGTGTAGTTCGTATCTTTCACATAGGGGCGGAGCTTTTCCGCATATCCCAGGTAATCAATCAGCATCTGCTCGTAGTCGAAACCTTCCATCCCGTAAAGTTTTTCCAGAAGCATGTTTTTCTGCTCCACGTTGTATTTCAATTTCTCCGCAAAAACTTCTTTATCCATAAGGTCGCACATACGGATACCGATGCGGTTGATCTTGTCCGCATAACACGGCCCGATCCCGTTTTTCGTCGTCCCCAGCTTCCGGCTGCCTTTTCTCATTTCTTCTGCCTCGTCCAAACGGATATGGTAGGGAAATACGACTTGCGCACGGGTGGAAATCTGGAGATGCTTCGCGTTGATTCCCTGGGCCTCCAGCTTTTCCATTTCCTCAAGGAAACTTTTCGGGTCAACGACAACGCCCGTACCGACGATACAGATGGTACCGGGATACATAATGCCGCTCGGCATAAGGCGCAGCGGATAAGCTTTGCCGCCGGTCACAACCGTATGTCCCGCGTTGTTCCCCCCCTGGGAACGGACAACGACGTCAGCTTTCGCCGCCAGGTAATCTACAATCTTTCCTTTTCCCTCATCGCCCCACTGGGCACCAATGACCATAGCTGTTGCCATTATATTCTCCTTTTCTTCAAGTAGACTCATATTATAGCCATAAATCCTTTATTTCCAGCATAATTATAGCATATCCCCACATCTTAAATATATTTAGTTTCTTCTCTAATTGCATAAAACACAAGAAGAATTTCCGCAACAGCAAGAAATTCTTCTTTATACAGAAAAGTTTCATTAGATTGAATACACAAGACGATTAGTATCAATATTTCCAGATACCCTGCATCCCTTGTCTACCCTCAAAAACTCATCTTATTCAGCTTTTGATCAAATCCTCAAATTATAAGTTTCGCTTCGGTTTAGAATTTATCGCGATCTTTTTTCGTATAAATCTCAAGAAGTTTCATTTCATGATTATCAAGATTTTTTGCTTCTGCGATGAGCTCTTGTACTATTTTGATATTTGCATCTTCAACCATTGACCGAACTCTAAACAAATCAATAATCCACCAAATACCCAATCCACCCACAGTAATGGCGAATAATATGCATTTTAGCGGTTTCTTAAAATAAACGTAATGTATACCCCAAATCCAGTAAAAATAAGCCATAGTAGTATCTTTTTCTTTTTTGGTCATTTGTACCATTACATATTCTTTCTGTTCTTCCGATAATCCCTTTAGCAAATAGAGAGTTGATGATGTCATGTGGAATTTTTCCTTACTTGTAATAACACAAAAACATACCATATGTCATGAATTGCATAATTTCTTGACGTATTTATTTCTCACTATTAATAATAAGTTTTGATTCCATAATAAGTTCTTGGATTATCTTTGTATTTGCTTCTTCAACAATAGATTTCATTCTGAATAAATCGATAATCGCCCAAATAATAACCCCAATTATAGTAAGGCTTGTAAGTAAATATAACACGTTTTTTAATGGTTCCCCTAAATAAAAATAATGTATTCCAAAAAACCAACAAAGATACGCCATACTAGTATCTTTTTCTTTTGTCGCTAATTGTGACATTACGTACGCTTTCTGTTCGTCTGATAATCCTTTTAGCAAATAAACTGTTGATGCTGTCATATAATTGTCTCCCTCAATTCAGTAATATAAGAACACCAAATATATCATGAACCATATAACGTCTTCAGAAATTATGGTTTATTATTAGTAATAAATTTTGATTCCACAATAAGCTCTTGAAGTATCTTCATATTTGTATTTTCAACCAAGGATTTCATTCTAAACAAATCAATAATTCCCCAAATACCCAAGCCTCCCATAGTGATCCAGTATAATATATTTTTTAACGGTTCTTTTAAATAGAAATAATGTGCCCCTAAAAGTAAAAAAAAGGCATAAGCCATAGCGGTATCTTTTCCCTTTCTCTCCATTTGTGCCATTACATATTTTTTCTGCTCTTCCCGTAAACCTTGTAACAAATAAATGTTTGATATCGTCATACGATCATCTCCTTCTATTTAATTAATAAATAAATATGATAATCACAGATTTGCACAAACCATAAATCCTGTCATTGAGGCAAAAACCATTTTCTGAATTAATATTTTGGTTTATGTTTAAAAAATCTAGATAGAAATTTATTATAAGTCACCATAACAGACTGGTCATATCCAAAGCTCTCCTTGGGATCATAAAACTCCCACTCCTTTTCATTAATTCTACATAAAAAACCAGGTTTGTTGTCATCTGCATATTCATAGGTAAGTGTTTTTAAAATATTCTTATTTCGCATCCCTACAATAAGAATATTTACAGCAAATTCTATTTGTCCCGAATTCTTTGGGTCATTAGAAATAATAGCAGCAGATGACCAATCTACATACATCCCATATCCAGAATATTCATGAACAAATTCATAATTATCATCATCCCATAGATATTGTGGATATTCCGGCAATGAATCAACAGCTACAACATTCCCCATAGGCACCGATACACCGTCAAATAAGAAACTCATACTAAAAATAATTGTCATTATTAATCTTTTCATCGGTATTTTGCCATACTTAACGTCATCATATTTATCCCCTCAAAACTATTAATTTCAATCCGCAAAACACTTGTATATCATCCCAAAAGCCTGTCCATACATTTTTTATAAACTATAATATTCGTCGCATTATAACCAAACATCTGATTAGGATCAAAAGTATTCCATTCTCCGCCATTTACACGACAATAGAAACCCGGATCACTGTCATCAATGTATTCAAAAGTTGCTTGTCCCACAACAGTATTTGTTCTCATATCCACACGAAGAACATTAACCGCAAATTGAATCCGTCCTGAACCGTCTTTACCATCAGAAGTTAATACAGCAGATGACCAATCAATATAAGATCCTATATACATATGTCCATAAGCACATTCATAATTAGGATCACCCCAAAGATAATCTGGATAAATATCATCTGCCATTACACTGGGAACCATTAACATTGGCATAATGCCCAATATGCTGCCAAAAGAAATTATTCCACTTAAAACCATTCCCACCATTACTATTTTAAACATTTGCTTCCTCCTTTTATTATTTATAAACATAGGTAAGTCTTCTCTATCCGTATAAATTACTATATTTCCTCTTTTGATGCACTAAAGTCTTTGTCTATCAGAGCAATCCGTATTTATCTGCAAACAAAATTGGATCTATCCTGCGATAACAGGAAGCATCATAGTGTATCATTTCTATCCGTCCCGTATACTTGTTTATGATGAAAGAAATCCACTCCTCATTGCCATCCCCCCCAGCCAGTAAGTTGGCGTCGCTATCCAATGACCAAAAGAAACAAAATAATAATGGCTGTAACTGCGGCTATACTGCGGATTATCTTTAACACTGGACATCATGCCTGCATCCTCTTCATTCCTATGCTTTTCCCAAAACCCCTCAGACGGGTAAATGTTGCCATAGGCGTTCGTCAAATCTTGGATTGTCATCCCTACTTCGATTCCTTTATTCGTCGCATAGCCAGATCCCACTACATCTATATTATGAAATCTGTCCTTCATTTCGGAATGTAGAAACATATATTTTCCCGTCTCTGCTTCTATAAAGTCCATCGCCAATGCCATTTCCTATATATTCATATCCATTATCATTTAAATAAGTCTGATAATTCTTTCCTCTGTGAAATCCATGAATACTGATTGGTCCGGTCATCGCTTCGCAAGCAGAACAGAATACGAAAATAAATACTGAAAGTAAAAAAATAAGATTTCGCAAAATCAACACCTCCCCTAAAAATTTCAAATTAAAACAACATTATTCTTACTGTATCTCTCATATTAAATATAAACATACTTGCCACCAAGAAACTTTTACTATTCTATTTTCTCTAAATCCATAGCATACCCCAAAATTTCACCAACATCTGTAATTTGTCCATAAATTGTAACCATCTGCCCTACTTGTATCCTCTTGAACTGCTTTTTTACATTTCTATTCACTGGATAGCATAGAATGTTAGCCAATGAATATTCATCAGTAGGGCTTTTTACAGATATATACTCTCCGCTACTTTCAATATCAGAAACTATACAATCTACAATCTTTAAATCTTTATCTTTGTACGTATCACTGGCAACCATCGCATTTCTTTTTAAATCATTCATCATCGTAACTATACTGACTATAAGATTCTTTTGTTTCTCTTTTTGTTGCACAGATTGTGAAGTCTCTGACGAATAGTTCCCATCGTGGATACAACTTCCTATTATGCCAAACCAAAAAAACACAGCAACAATGCCAAGGAGAACCTTCTTAATCATCTTTTCCCTCCTTTACGGATAAATCAAATACTATAACTTAATTTCAGATATTTACCAAATCACTCACTTCTCTAACTGTTATAGTTTTTATAAAACTCCTTTAGTTTTTATATTTCATTACTTATAGTTATAATATAATACCTTTAGTGCTTTGTCCATTTGAATTTTATTTTATATCTTTATTAATAATGAACATCAAGGAGATACATATGGATATAGGATATAAAATAAAATTTTATCGGAATTTAAAAAGCTTAAGTCAGGAAAAATTAGCCTGGCAGGCTAACATCACTCCTTCTTACTTAGGTCAATTAGAACGCGGATTGAAAAGTCCTACTATTAATACTTTAGAAAAAATTTCTTCAGCACTGAACATATCTCTTGTTGAGTTATTTTCTTCTCCCATTACTTTTACAAAAGATCAACAAAATGCACTTAGGCAAATCGAATTTCAAATTCGTGATTTATCGTCTGAGGATTTATACAGATTGTCAAATATCATTCAAAACATCATGGAAATAAAAGGATGAACTATTTCAAATAGTTCATCCTTTTATTTCCATATTTAATTTTATTATTCGCTCTTACAACCCGAACCGGGCGAATATTTCATCTACATGGATAAGCATAGGTTTGTAATCGAAGCACTCTTTGATTTCTTCTTCAGACAGATATTTTCTCACATCTTCATCTTTGCAGAGGTTTTCATAGAAATCTTCCCCCTCAAGCCAGCGTTTCATGGCGTTTCTCTGCACCCAGCGGTACGCGGTATCACGGTAAGCGCCTTTGGACACAAGGGCAAGCAGAACGCGGGGACTGTAAATCAATCCGCCGGTCATGTTCAAATCTTCCAGCATTTTTTCCGGATACACAAGGAGTTTATCTACCAGATCGGTCGTCTGTGCCAGAATATAATCCAATGCGGTGGTTGCGTCAGGAATCATGACACGCTCCACAGAGGAATGGGAAATATCCCGTTCGTGCCAAAGCGGTATATTTTCAAAAGCGGGAAGGGCATATCCCTGCACGAGTCTTGCCATACCGCAGATCCGTTCCGATTTGACGGGATTTCTTTTATGGGGCATGGCAGAGGATCCTTTCTGCTTGGGACTGAAATATTCTTCCGCTTCCCTTACCTCCGTTCTCTGCAGATGGCGGACTTCCAGGGCAATCTGCGCCAATGTGCCCGCGATGACGCCGAGGGTGGTAATGTATTCCGCATGATGGTCGCGCTGTACGACCTGGGTTGCTACGATTTCCGGAGTCAGTCCCATTTTTTTGCAGACGTATTCTTCCACATACGGATCAATATCCGCATAAGTACCGACAGCGCCGGACAATTTCCCCACCGCCATTTCAGAAGCGGCCCGTTTCATTCGTTCGATATTTCTTAAAGTTTCACTGTACCACAGGAGGATTTTCAACCCGAACGTGGTCGGCTCGGCATGGACGCCATGGGTACGGCCGATGGTGGGTGTATATTTAAATTCCACAGCCCGGCGTTTCAGAACTTCCGCCAGTTTTTCCAAATCGGCAATAAGCACGTCAGATGCCTGCTTGATCTGCACATTGAGAGCCGTGTCTTTCACATCGGTAGAAGTCATGCCCATATGGATGTACTTCGCTTCATCGCCCACATATTCTCCGACGGCAGAAAGGAACGCAATGATATCGTGATTAATTTCACGATCGATTTCATGAATGCGCTCTACATCGAAATTCGCTTTCGCTTTGATCACTTCCACCGCTTCTTTAGGAATACGTCCCAGCTCCGCATTGGCTTCGCATGCGGCGATTTCCACATCAAGCATGGTCTGCCATTCATTTCTTTCATCCCAGATTTTTGCCATTTCCGGCCTTGTGTACCTTGGAATCATTTACATATCCCCTTTCGGTTTTCCTTCCCTGGCACAGATTTCTCTGCCCACCACCACTCCGGCCGCCGAGGCCTGGACAAGCCCTCTGGTGATGCCGGCTCCATCGCCGATCGCGAAGAAGTTTCTGAATTTCGTTTCCAGCTGGTTCGTCAGCGCTATGCGGGAAGAATAAAACTTCACTTCCACGCCGTACAGAAGAGTGTGCCTGGAATTTGCTCCCGGCGCCACCTGATCCAGCGCTTCGAACATCTCCATGATATCCTTTAAAAAGCGGTATGGCAAGACTAAAGATAAATCTCCCGGCGTTGCAGACGGCATGGTGGGACGGACAAGGCCGCGGCGTATCCTTTCTACCGTAGAACGGCGGCCGTCACGAAGATCCCCCAGCCTTTGCACAATCGGTCCCGCACCGAGCATATTTGCCAGAGATGCGATATATTTCCCGTAAGAAATGGGTTCATTGAAAGGGCTGGTAAACTGTTTGGAAACAAGAATAGCGAAATTCGTATTTCCGCTCTTCTTATGGGCGAAAGAATGGCCGTTCACTGTCTGAAGCCCCGCATTATTTTCCGTCACCACGAAACCGTAAGGATTCATACAGAACGTGCGTACCCGGTCATCAAAGGAACGGGAGAAATACACCAGTTTCGATTCGTAACAGATTTTTGTAATCGGTTCATACACTTCTGCGGGAGATTCCACACGAACACCGATATCCACCGCATTTGACTGCGTCTCCAAACCGAGCGTACGGGCTTCTTTCATAAACCACTCCGCCCCTTCACGGCCGGGTGCCGCCACAAGATACTTGCAGTGATATGTCTCCCCGCCCGCTTCCACACCGAGAACCGTCCCGTCTTTGTCCGCAAGAATTCTGTCCGCCGCTGTTTTGGAAATAACGGTCACATTGGACGGAAGAGAATCGCGCATATTAGCAAGAATGACACTATTCACATCCGTACCGAGATGGCGGATGCGGGCAGGAATAAACATAAGATCCGCCGCCGCGGATTTCCGTTTCAGTTCATGTATTTCCTCGGCAAACTCATCGCCGTATACTTTTCTTTCGGCACCGCCATACTTGCAGTACACCGAATCCACATAGGAAATTAAACCGGCAAGCTCTCCTTTATTCATATAATCATCAAGATTGCCACCGTAATCCGTAGTAAGCGTCAGCTTCCCGTCGGAAAACGCGCCCGCGCCGCCCCAGCCGCAAACGATATTCGCCCTGCGGTCTTTCGGCGGAGCATTTTTGTCACGATTCAGAGCTATCCGCTCACGGATATCCAGTCCTTTTTCAAGAATCAGGACAGATGCACCGGTATCCGCCAGTTCAAGAGCGGTAAAAATACCCGCCGGTCCGGCACCGATAACTACCACATCATAAAATCTGCTCATTGCCTCTCCTTTTCACAGAATACATCTGCATGGAGCTTTTTTATGCATAAAAAAAGCCCCACCGGGGGCGAAGATACTTTATATATCCCTTTTAAATTTTACAGGAAGGCTCCCTGTGTGTCAAATAAAAGACCCTCCTGTCATGGTATAATAAAAGAAATATTCCAATTATTTTCAAAAGGAGGTTTCCCATGCCCTACATCAACATCAAAATCACACGTGAAGGCGTTACTGCCGAGCAGAAAGCAGAACTCATCAAAGGAGCCACGGAACTCCTCGCCCGCGTATTGAACAAAAACCCGAAAACCACAATCGTCACCATTGAAGAAGTAGACATGGACAGCTGGGGAATCGGCGGCGATCCTGTGGAAATCGCCAGAGAAAAAGGGGAAGCCCAAGACGCCAAAATAGCCCGGCTGGAAGCCGACAAAGAAGAGCAGGAAAAAGAATTGGAAAACCTGAAAAAGCTTCTCCTTCAGGACGGCAAAAAAGAAGACATCCCTCCGCTGCTGGAAGAAGAAACAACAGAAGAAATACCGGTTTTCATGCTGAACAATAACGCACTCAAACTAAAAAAGGAAAAGAAAACAAAAAAAGGAGCCTTTATGCATATAGACATTTCCTCCCGATTCAATTATAAGAGCCTTTTCCGTTTCGTCCTGCCCTCCGTGGTGATGATGATCTTTATTTCCACCTACACCATGGTCGACGGATTTTTCGTATCAAATTATGTGGGCAAGACGGCATTCACCGCGGTCAACCTGATTTTTCCCGCCATCATGGTTTTCGCCTGTGTCGGATTCATGTTCGGCGCAGGCGGCAGCGCCCTTGTGGCAAAGACCATGGGTGAGGGGCAAATGGAAAAAGCAAACCGTCTTTTTTCTCTCATCGTCCTTTCTGCTCTTGCCGGAGGCATATTGCTTTCCGCCCTGGGTTACTTCCTTATGCCTTTTCTTGCTGCCGCCATGGGTGCCTCCGGTGAAGTGCTTGCGTGCAGTGTCTTTTACGGCCGCACACTTCTTCTTTCCCTCCCCATGTTTGTCCTCCAGCGGGTATTCCAATCGTTCATGGTCACCGCCGGAAAACCTTCTCTCGGTCTCCGTATGACGATCCTCTCCGGTGTAACGAATATCGGGCTCGACGCCCTTTTCATTCTTGTTTTTAAATGGGGTCTCTTAGGCGCCGGCCTCGCCACAGTGCTTTGTGAATACGCAGGCGGTCTTTTCCCTCTGATTTACTTCCTAAAAAGGAATACATCTTCTCTTCAACTGGTGAAACCGGAATGGGATGGTTCCGCACTTTGGAAGGTCTGCACAAACGGCTCCTCCGAGCTTTTGACAAACATTTCCATGTCCTTCGTTTCCATGCTCTACAATTATCAGCTTATCTCCATCGCGGGAACAGACGGTGTTGCCGCCTTCGGCGTGATTATGTATGTGGCATTCTTCTTCGAAGCGATTTACATCGGCTACTCCATGGGAACCGCTCCTATCGTAAGCTACAATTATGGTGCCCGCCGCGATGATGAACTGCGGAGCATTTTCCGAAAGAGCCTCACCGTCATTGCCGGTGCCGGTCTTTTCCTCACGACCTCCGCATACCTCGCCGCTCCCGTACTGGCGGATATTTTTGTCGGCTATGATGAAACTTTAGCCACGCTCACCGTCCGGGGGTTCCGATTCTTTTCCTTCTCTTTCCTCCTGAACGGTTTCTGCATGTACGGCTCGGCATTCTTCACGGCGCTGAACAACGGTTTCATCTCTTCAGTAATCTCTCTCCTCCAGTCCGTTGTTTTTCAAATCATCGCCGTTATAGCACTTCCGCTGTGGCTCGGCACGGACGGTATCTGGCTTTCTGTTTCCATCGCCAAGCTGCTGGCATGTTTCGTGACAGTTTCCTTCTGGATCAGCTGCCGTACAGAATACCATTACGCCTAAAGAAGCAAGTGTACAAAAAAGCATTTCTCCGAGATGGAAAGAGAAATGCTTTTTTCGTTCACTGTATTTTCAATTTTACCAAGTTTGACCTCTGGAATAAATTGCAGCCACGGCATTGAGAAAAAAACCGGATTTCTCCGGATAAAAAAGTATCAGATATTTCATCCGGTGACTCGATCTAAAACATAAAATTTTATGTAAATTTATCATTTTTATAATCTCAAACTATTTTCATCCAACAAAAAATTTCGAAGGCCAATCGTAATAATTCCATTCTCATCACGACGAACTTTAATATTATCTCCTACGATGACAATTTTCCGGAACGAATCCGGGATGTGCAGAAGACTGCGTTGTTCCTGATCCACTTTATCTGCCGTCGGAAGTGTAAACGCAGATTGGAGGTAATGTTTCTCACTTCCTTTTGTAGCGACAAAATCTACCTCCAGCTGCTTCTTTCCGCGTTTTCCCTCCCTATTCGCCCCATAGTATTCCACAACACCGACATCTACATGATATCCGCGAATCCGAAGTTCATTATAGATAATGTTCTCCATAAGATGCGTTTGTTCCACCTGCCGGAACCCCAACCTCGCATTTCTCAGCCCCACATCTTCAAAATAATACTTAGACGGCGATCCGATGTACTTTTTACCTTTGATGTCATACCGCACAGCCTTGCTGATTAGGAATGAATCAATCAGATAATCAATATAATTCTTGATCGTCTTATCGCTGATTGTTTTTCCCTTTACGCTTTTAAACGTTCGTACAAGCTTACTTTGATTGGTATAGCTGCCAATCGCGGATGCAAGGATGTCCACCAGTTCATCCAATTCCACCTTATTCCGAACATCATGACGCTCAACAATATCCGAGATATAAACCTTTTGGAATAAAGCGTTCAGATACGCTGCTTTATCTTCCGGTTCTGCCATAGTTAGAATCAGCGGCATTCCTCCATAGATAAGATAATCGTCCCATGCCTCATCCACAGATCCCTGACATGCCGGTACATACTCGGAAAAACTCAATGGATACACATGAATTTCATCGCCGCGCCCACGAAATTGGGTAATCACATCGGAAGAAAGAAATTTAGAGTTGCTTCCGGTTACATAAACATCCGCATTGCGGATATGAAGCAAACTATTCAAAACGTCCTCAAATTCGTTTAAATACTGCACTTCATCAAGAATAATATAATAATCTTCCTTATCCCGGATGTTTTCCTTAATAAATCGAAGCAGGGCATCAGGGTCACGCAGAGCTTTATTGCTGCGATCATCTAAAGCTACTTCAATAATATGATTTTCCGGCACACCGCTATCCAGCAAATGCTTATGGAACAAATGGAAGAGCAGATAAGACTTCCCACACCTTCTCACACCTGTTATCACTTTTATCAGGCCGTTTTTCTTTTTACGAATTAATTTATCCAAGTAAATGGCACGTCTGATTTCCATATACATCTCCTATTCCGAAAAAAGTTGCATTTGCGCCTTGTTTCGGAATACATTGTACCCGGTTTTCATGGATACCGTCAAGGTGAAACTGGAGAGCCTTTTCAGAAAAAGCCTCACCGTCATTGCCGGTGCCGCTCTTTTCCTCACGACCTCCGCATACTTCTCCGATTCCGTACTGGCAGATATTTTTGTCGGCTATGATGAAACTTTAGCCACGCTCACCGTCCGGGGGTTCCGATTCTTTTCCTTCTCTTTCCTCCTGAACGGTTTCTGCATGTACGGCTCGGCATTCTTCACGGCGCTGAACAACGGTTTCATCTCTTCAGTAATCTCTCTCCTCCAGTCCGTTGTTTTTCAAATCATCGCCGTTATAGCACTTCCGCTATGGCTGGGAACAGACGACATCTGGCTTTCTGTTTCCATCGCCAAGCTGCTGGCATTTTTCGTGACAGTTTTCTTCTGGATCAGCTGCCGTAAAGAATACCATTACACCTAAAGAAACAAGTGTACAAAAAAGCATTTCTCCGAGATGAAAAGAGAAATACTTTTTGTATATCGAAAAAGAAAAACTTATCACTGCATAACCTTATTGAGCAGCTCCTGATAACTGTCCACATGGTCATAGGTCACAAGACCGTCTGACAGTTTTGCAAATAGCTTTCTGGCACAGTCAATCTTTGCTTTCTCAATCGGGCGAAGCTCCAGACTCTTCATTGTACCCTTGGTCTCAGCCACAAAGTAGATATGCCTGACCTTGCCCTCATGGAACACGATGGCCCAGTCCGGAGAATAATGCCCGACCGGAGTAGGAATGTAGAACCCCTTCGGCAGCTTGGCATAGATGAATACCTCGTCCGCACTGTCAAGGCTTTCCGCAAACTGACGCTCTACACTTTTTTCAGCTATGCCATCCGTGAATACATACTCCTGAATGGCTTTCTTTGCGGGATACGCCCTATTCATCGTGAGGTTGTGTTTCTCTGCCGTAAAGATACTGCTGTCATAGCCTCCCCCAATAGTATCATAAGTGATATGTTCCACAATCATGGCAGCCTTTTGCTCTTTGATAAGCCGTACTGCCTTCATCATGAACTCTTCCGGATTGCTCCGATACATGGCAAAAGTATCCGGGCGGATCCCCTGCAGGATAGCCGCAACCGTTCGCCGTGTCAGCACCGTCCCCTCCGCAATTTTGCCGAGCAAATCATACGGCACCTGGCCGGTATGTGTGTTATTCATCGTCATAGTCTTGCTCTTCGCATCATAAAAGCTGGCGCCTTCCCGTACCATGCCGGCATTCAGCTTGTCCTTCTGCCCCGCATAGGTGACTGTGTATTGCAGCCGGCTGACATACAGCTCGCTGTCTATATGGGAAATAGCCTTTTGAATCAGCTCTGCCGAGTCAAAATCTACCATATAGGCGTATTTGTGGTTGATGGTTTTCCACAGCTTTTGGAACTCTTCTTTTTGGAAACGGTCATTCAGCGGGTTTTCCAGTACTTTCGGCTTATTGCCGTCCTCAAACATGGCTTTCAGCAGACTGTCGTCATAAATCGCCTGTACCAGCGCATGAACTCCTTCTCCGATAGGCTTCAATATTTCAGGCAGGGATGCCAAATACCCTGCCTTCGCGTCTTCTCGGTATTTCCGTGTGACATGGTCATCCTCGTCCACATAGTTGTTGCGGACAAGATACTGATAAATAGCCCGTGCCTGGCGTTCGTCCACCTTGAAAGACCGACCGTCCAGCTTGAAGCTCCTGCCTGAAAAGTATTCGATGTCCGCTTTGCGGGGACGGTCATACAGTACGGCTTCCGTCTGCTTCTGAAGGCTATCTACAAATCCGGCATAACTCTCGCTGGCAATGACGGTCAGCACATTGATGTCCTGCACCCTGCTTCCCAAGGCCTCCCCATCCATGCGGTTTCCGCTCTGGTTGACACACAAACGCAGTCCGCGTCCGACTTCCTGACGCTTTTGGGTCGTGCTGTCGCTATGCTTCAAAGTGCAGATTTGAAACACATTCGGGTTGTCCCAGCCTTCGCGCAGCGCCGAATGGGAGAAAATAAAGCGTGTCGGTTCCTCAAAAGAGAGCAGACGTTCCTTGTTTTTCAAAATCAGATCATAGGCAGAAATATCATCTGACAGATCCGTGCCGCGCTTGACGGAGCTGTTTGCCATATGTCCCTTTTTATCAATGCTGAAATAGCCCTTATGAACATCATGGACAGCAACGGCATCCAGGTAAGCCATATAGGCCGGGTCAAACAGCGTCCTGTGCTCATTCATCACGGAAATGTACTCCTGCTCGAAAATCCTGCCGTACTCTCCCAAAAGCTCCTTTCCATCCTCATCATACTGACGGTATTTGGCAACCTCGTCGATAAAAAACAGGGACAGCGTTTTGATACCCATATGGAACAATTCCTGTTCTTTCTCAAAGTGGGAAATGATCGTTTCACGGATCTGCACCCGGCGCATATCGCTCTCCGATACATCGCCGGCCACATCGCCTTTGCGCAGCTCATCACCGTTTGTAAAAGTCAAAACGCCGGTAAACGGATCAATTTCCGAAACGACAAAGCCCTTATACTGCTCCATTTCCCCGGACAGATAGTAGAGATTATCTCCTACATTCAGCTTTTTGAATTCCCGTTTGGTGCCGTTTTTACGCGCTACCTCCAGCTCCAGCCGTGCCTGCGGCGGTCGTTTCGGCGATACAAGTATGTTTTCCAGATACAGATACTTATCCGTACCGCGCAGATTCTTGACTTCGAAACCCTTGACTTCGATCCTTTTGACCAGCCGCTTATTGTATGCGTCCAGCGCATCCAGCACATAAATCAAATTGTGCTGCTTGGCGTGGGTCGCAGAATAGTTCAGCGTAAAGAGCGGATTGAACCGCTTGAGCGCCTTCTGTGTGACTGAATCTTCTTTGCCCATCTTCTGCGGTTCGTCCAGGATCAGGATCGGCCGGTTGGCTGCGATTACGTCGATGGGGCGGCGGGAACCGAACTCGTCCCGCTTGGTATAGATAATGCGCGCGGCGGCATTGCCCCTGCGTCCTTCCACATTCTTATCCTCATTCATGGACGCGGCAAAGGCCTGCGTATTGATAATCATCACATTGATGCCGGCATTACCGGAGAAAGAATCCAGCTGATCCAGGTTGCTGCTGTTGTAAATAAAGAAGCGCGCCTTCTTTCCATAACACTCCATAAAATGATCCGCCGTGATTTCAAAGGACTTTTTCACACCCTCACGGATAGCGATACTTGGCACAACGACAATGAATTTGCTCCAGCCATACCGCTTATTCATCTCGAACATCGTTTTGATGTAAACATAAGTTTTACCTGTGCCGGTTTCCATCTCGATATCCAGCGAGCACCGCCCCATCGGAGCGACAAGCCCGGCTGATTGATGAATGCCGCTCTCATCCTGAAGTGTCCGGACATTATCCAGGATCTGCTCATCCGTCAGCCGGATCGCCTCGTTCTTAAAACCGGAATCATTCATCAAGTCCTGTAATTCCGTCTGACCTTCATTGTCTTCCGGCGTAAGCAAGCTCAACTGTCCGCTTATTCCCTGCAAAGTTCCTATATCACGCAGATAAGACACACCCGCATGGTAAGGCTGCCCCTGAAAAACGCGCACGACAGCATCCACGGCATCGGTCTGGTACTGCTGGATTTTGAAACTAAACTTCATCTTTGCAGTTCACCTCCTGCTCCAGCATGAGGAAACGGTCAAAGTCACTCTCATACAGGCGATCCTGAATCATCCGATATTTTTCATACTCCGTCTCCGCATGAAGCTTGGCCTGCTCCGCGCTGATTTTGCCCGGCCCGGTCAGCAGCTCACTTCCGTTAAACTCCAGAAATCCGTCAAGCCGCCTGGCCCAGTCCTCCATGCTCATGGGGATTCTGCGCTCCGCCTGCAATTCCGCATAGTCCAGATAGAGAGATACGATCCGCTCCAGATAATTCATTTCTTCCTTGCTCAGGTAATTTTTTGCAATGATTACATCGGTTTTCAAGATTTTTCCGTCCGGGGCATTCTCCCATGTGGTCAGTCCCATGTGCTCCTTTGCGGCATCCGCCCGCTCTGCAATCAGCTCCGACGCCGTATGCCGATGGACGGCAAAGTGTAATTTATTCTGCACCGTCTGAAAAAACGACCGGGTCGTTTTAGCGCTTTTATCATAATCAAAAGCTGTTGCGTACAAGTCCGTGACCTTCTGATAGAACTTCCGCTCGGACAGCCGTATCTCTCGAATCTGCTGCAGCTGCCGCTCAAAATACTCATCCGTGAACATATGTCCCTTTTTCAGGCGTTCCACATCCATTGTCCAGCCCTGGATGGTGTGGTTTTTTACAATTTGACCCGCCCATTTGCGGAACTGCACGGCCCGCTGATTATTCACCTTGAAACCTACGGCAACGATCATCTGTAAATTATAATGTGCGACCTCACGGTTGACCTTACGTGAACCTTCATCTTGAACGATTCGGAATTTCCGAATAGTTGCCCCCTCGGTCAATTCTCCGTCCACATAGATTTTTTTGATGTGCTCATTGATTGTAGACAAAGCAACATTATACAGCGCCGCCATCATTTTCTGCGTCAGCCAGATGTTCTCATCCTCATAGCGCATCTCAAAGCTGGCATCGCTCCCGCCGGCGGATGCCACAAAGGTCAGATATTCCGCCGCGGAGCTGCGAATGGTAATATCTTTTTTCTTCTTATCCATATCACAGCACCTTCCTTATCGTATCCGGGCTGTAGGTCTCGAAAATCTGGTCGAAGTTCGCGGCTACGCTGTCGCCAGCCATGCTGCTGTCACGGAATACCGCATAGCATGGCTTCATTTGTGCAATAGCCTTGACGGTTTCCTCCGTCACATCATGGTCGAAGCAGGCCAGCAGGAACCCTTCCGCCACGTTGAACACCTTTTTCCCCGCCATTTCTTTCACTTCAATGGGACTGGACAGCAGTACGCCCAAATCCAGCATGACCTGGAACAGCAAGTCCTCCGGCGTGCGGTCGGGCTTGACGTTATCGACAAGGTGGAACATATCTTCCTGCTTTGTATCTTCCGGCGCATAGTACACATTCTCCATATTGCTCTCACTCAGACGCAGGCAGCGGAAGCCGATGTCCAAATCCGCCGGCGCGTCCAGCCCGGCTGCCTCCTTGATCTTGCGTCCGGCACGGCGGATGCGCTCCTTGCCGATTTCGCAAACAGTCTGAAAACCAGCCTTATATGCCTCACCGTCGGGATCGCATTTTTCTTCAACTTGAACTAGAATATATTTTCTTCTTCCGCCGTCTTCAGCGTTTTGCTCCATAACTGCTTGCGCAGTAGTCGCAGAACCAGAGAAAAAATCAAAGATAATGTCGTTTTTACCTGCAAACGTCTGAAGAAGATATTTAATCAATTGAACAGGCTTCACAGTATCAAATCCATGTTGCTTACCAACAAGTCGTCCGAGTTCAGCCTTACCACTTTCAGCCGTACCACTAAGATCAGCATCTATAAAAGTATAGATTGGATACAGCGGATCGGATTCTTCATGGGCATATTTCTTTTCCATTGGTACCCCATTTTCACTTACATACACATGATTAGTATCGTAAAGATGATCGATTGTTTCTTTGCCAGCTTTCCAGCGGAAGTCTTCGTTCGGCGTGTATCCATGGGATTCAAATCTCATCGTTTCTCGGCGGAAAGTACCTCGATTAGACGTAAGAATAGTTGTCGTTCTAAACTTGCCAAGTTCATCTTCATGAGGGTACACTCTTTCCTTGGCAGGAATAACATTAAAGATTTGTGTTTCTGGATCTGATTTTGAGTAAACTAAAACATACTCCGCTACTTTCTGTGGTCTGAAACGTGCGTTTCCTGCATTCGTTGGCTTTGCTCTTGATTTCCAAACAAAACAACAAATTTGATTGCTTGCACCATAAATTTCATCCATTACACTCTGAAGGTTACACAATTCCATATCCCCAATGGATGCTAAAATAACACCGTCCTCCGCCAGCAAATCTTTTGCCAGCTTTAACCGTGGATACATCATATTCAGCCAATCCGTATGGAAACGACCATTGCTCTCAGTATTGGTCACCATACGGTTGCCCACTTCGTCATACTGGCCGCTGTTTTCCATGTACTCGTCCGTACTCTGGGCAAAATCGTCCTCATAGACAAAATCATTGCCCGTATTGTAAGGCGGGTCGATATAGATCATCTTCACCTTGCTGAGGTACGTCTCCTGCAGGAGCTTCAGCACTTCCAGATTGTCGCCCTCGATATACAAGTTCTCGCTATCGAATCCGCCGGGTGTGCCGTCCCTGCCCACGCTGTCCGCTTGAATGGGGCGCAAGGTAGCCGTGATGGGTGCATTGGCCGCCAGCATAGCCTTTTTCTTATCCGGCCAGGTAAACTGATAGCGTTCCTCCCGACCTTCCACAATTTCATCGGACAGCTCCTGCCGCAGCACATTAAAATCAATGGCACGTTCCACCCTGCCGCCCCGCATCACCTCCGTAATGGCATTGGGGAACAGCTTTCCGATCCTCTCTATATTTCGCTTCACGCCGTCAAGACTGTGCATTTTCAGTTTGTCCATTTTCGGTTTCCTCCCATTTGTCATGATCATATGTTTTAAATTCTCTCCTGATATATTCTTACGATTTCATCAATCGCATTAGTCGCATATAATGTCACCTTAGGTGATTTTTCATTGTTCGGATACAATCTCCGTACGAAAGCATATCGGGAATTACATTTGATTCTTTTTATTATGTCATTAAATTTTCCATTTCGTTTAAATCCCTGTATCTTTTTTCCGCACATTTCGCATATGTCTCCATACCGAAGTGGGTATTGTTTGATAATCTCCTCATCGGATATGGATACCTTCTGCGCATTAGGTGCATCTGTTATTTGGACTTTGTTTACCTTTGCAAATTTAGCATCCGCATCTTCCGCAGAGGTAATTGCAACCAGCAAATCACTATTTTTCAAGCGTTTCACATTTTCAAGATAAACATCAAATCCTACGACAATCGTATCTTCAACACCTTGTGTATTAAGATCTTTAATTACATGAACCATAGATTTAATAAATTCACAAGATTCTGGCGAAGATACATATTGCGCAGCTTTTTTGGTTAAAAAAACCTCCGGTCTGAATGGAAGTTTGAAACCCAATGGCAGGATAAACAAGCCATCTTTCGCCAAAATATCCTTTGAAAAGTACTTCTTTAGGAAATCTACGTAATTCAAAGCAGCCTTGGCTGTCAGCATGAAAATATATGGTTCAAGTTGCTCATTGTAATAATGCACGATGTTATTTCTGTATTTTTCTAGGAGCAAAAGATTCTGCTTCACAGCACTAAACGCGTTAGATTCACTGGCATTTATGTGTTCTTCAACATAATCCATTGCCTTATCAATCGAGATTGTACGCCGATCCCTTGTATATATGGATTTCTTTTTAATATGTTTTCTGACATACGCTTTAAGGATCAATTCCCATGCGTTTATCAATAACAAAGTTGTTGTTTCATATCGATACGAAATATTGGGTTTGTTATGAATCTCAACTGCTCCAAAATAGGCCGCTGTCGAATTCTTTATGAGATTAACCTGCACCATTTTTCTTTTTTTCATGAAACCTCCTATCAGTATCCGTTAATAGGCCCTTCATGTATCTCATCACATCTCATTCTGCAATCTTTTCAATTCACTTACCAGTTCAAACTTTTTCTTGGGCTGTTTTTCCTTCCTGATTCTGGCCTCCAGCGTGGCAACCTGTTGCTCCAGCTGTTCGCGCTTTTTCTGCTGCCCGACACTCTCTTTCAGCGCCATATTTTCTGTGCTGCCAAGGCTGTTTCCTGCCATCTGGCGGATGAAATTCTCATACACCGCATCCAGTGTCAGTCCTTCCAGATGCAGCGGCAATTCTTTTTCGCCCATCCAGTCCGTGCGGTAGTAGCGTTCAACCTTGAACGCCGCCTTACCGGAAACTGCGGCTTCTTTATATCCCATGACAGCCTGATATTTTCCTTCATGTTCCAGCAGGAACAGGATATGATAGGGAATCTCTCTGTCAATCAGGCGCAGGACATTCTCATCAAGACCGGGTACGTTAAGCCTCACCTCAAATACTTCAATCTCCGTGACCTGCTCTCCGGCGGCAATGTTTAGCGTAGACGCAGCCAGCTTATTGCGCCAGTAAATCATCTTGATCTGTTCAGTAAATATCTTCTTCATAGCGGGCGTGACCGTCAGATTTTCATAAAATTTCTGTTTCGGGATCCGTCTGTTAAACTCTGTTGATTTCGGCAAATCCAGCACAGTATCACTCCCCTCGGAAACCCTATTTGACCACTAAGAAACAAATCAATTCAAAATCATCCAGCCCGGAGACTCTGCTCATCAGCGCCGATGTACCGCCGGCGGAGAATAAACTGTCGATATCACTTTCTTCTTTGACGTCAATAATGGAATTGATGGCTTTGCTCAGCAGTGCCGATAGGTTTGCCATATCGCGTCCGTCATCCGTTTCCCGATTGAACGGCCCATATACTTCCGGCATCGGCTGTGATTTCCCCCGGCACAACAGACGTACGGTATCCAACAGCTTCTTCGGATTCAGGTAGTCGCAGATGATCTCTCCGTCCATGCTGATATAAACCATGTAAAACGGATGGATCCGGTTGCGGTTATCCGTGTTGACACTGTTATTGACATTCCTAAGGACGAAAATTACGCCTTGCGGCAGGTCGTCCATGGCAGGCACAACGGCATGAAGTCCGCGGGGTTTCTTATCCATATCGCCATTACGCTTCATATAGTCCAGCAGGTCAAGGCGGAACTCGTTAAGTCCCAAATCCATGATGGAAATGCCGTCGGACATATCCTCGATATCCACGACTTCCTCCTGCAAACGTTTCAATTGCGCCTTGCGGTATTCGAGATCGCCCTGTTCTTCCGCATTGATCAGATCATCATCACCGGTGGATGTCATGACGGTAATCTTCATGCGGGTCTCCACACGGGACTTGAGATTGATATAATCATCCAGTGTCAGGTCAGGCCAGAAGTTTACAAGCTGTATCGCCTTGTTCCTGCTGCCAATGCGGTCGATACGTCCAAAACGCTGAATAATGCGCACCGGATTCCAGTGGATATCGTAATTGACTAGATAGTCGCAGTCCTGAAGGTTCTGGCCTTCCGAGATACAGTCGGTAGCAATCAGAATATCGATTTCTGTCTTACTGTCCGGCATCAGTATATCGCGGTCTTTGGAAACAGGCGAAAAGCAGGTCAGCACATTGTTCAGTGTCGCCTGAAAGTCTTTAATTGTCGTGCGGCCGTCTATGGAGCCGGTAATGACTGCCGTATCCAGTCCGTACTTGTCTTTTATATACCTGCTCACATGGTCATACAAATATTCTGCCGTGTCCGAGAACGCGGAAAATATGAGCACTTTCTTGTTCCCCGGGTTGACGGGGTGTGTGATTTTTTCATCCAGCAGATGGAACAGCTCCTGCAACTTACTGTCATGCTCAGGTGTAACATCTGCTATCATCAGCATCAGCCGCTTTAATACATCGGCATCCTCCCGCAATCCTTTGCGCCAGCTCTTCCAGTCCATGTCGGCAAGGTCGATTTTGACCTTTTTACCTACGGTGAAAAGCTCTGTATTTTCATCATCCATATCCCAGTCATCGCCGCTGCCCTCATACACGGAAATATCTGCCGTGCCGCACATCTCAAACCGGTTGACAGCGTCAATCGTGCCGTCAATCAGCTCCATGATGCGCGTAAGAGTCAGCTGAAAGGAATTGACTGAGCTTTCCAGCCGTTTGAGCAAATTGATGCTCATAAGGCGCTGGATACCACGCTCACGACCGCTCTGGGTCAGGTTCTCACCCTTATTATGGATGAGGTCTTTGTACTTTTGCCGCCTGCTTGGGAAGATGTAATCCGACGGTGTATAGATACATAGAGAAAGTTCCATCAACCGGCTGTAAATCCGGTTATAGTTAATATCGTTTAAATCTGTAAGGCGCGGGCGTAAGGAAAGGGGCTTCAATCTTTCCGGGAACTTGCCAATCTCATTCGTGTCGTAGTATTTCTCTATATGCTTACGCGACCGGGCAATGGTCACACTGTCCAGCAGCTCAAAGAAATCGAAATCCAGATTGCGGAGCAGGGCGTCCGTTGAGCGCTGCTCCTGATTCAGCTTACTCCACACATTAAAGGCTTTCTGCGCCTGTCTGAAGATATCTTCAAGACCTTTCGTGGTATCAAGCTGTTCATCCAGATATTCGGAATTTCCCTCATAGGCAAGAGCAAGCTGGTTCTTCAAATCCACAAAACGGTTATTAACCGGTGTGGCGGAAAGCATCAGGACTTTTGTTTTGACTCCGGCACGGATCACCTTTTCCATCAGCTTCTGATAGCGGTTCTCCTTCGTGTTGCTGTGGGTGCCGATACCGTTACGGAAATTGTGGGATTCATCGATGACGATCAAATCATAATTACCCCAATTCAGCCGGCTTAAATCCAGACCGTTGGACAGTCCGCCGCTGCGGGAAAGGTCTGTATGAAACAGCACATCGTAATTCAGCCGGTCGGCGGCAACGGGATTATTGACATAATTGTCCTTATAGGTGTTCCAATTCTCCGCCAGTTTTTTGGGGCAGAGCACCAGAACGGACTTGTTTCGGTTTTCATAGTATTTCATAACAGCCAACGCGGTAAAAGTCTTCCCTAAACCTACGCTGTCCGCAAGGATACAGCCATTGTATTTTTCCAATTTGTTGATAATCGCCAGCACGGCGTCCCGCTGAAAATCATAGAGCATACTCCAGATTTTGCTCTGCTTGAACCCAGTGGCCTCATTGGGAAGCACGTCTTCGGATATATCATCCAAAAATTCACTGAACACATGGTACAGCGTCATGAAGTAGATAAACTCCGGAGAATTTTCAGCGTAGGCTGTGCTGATATTTTCAACAACCACATCCGTCACATCCTGCATTTTCTCGCGGTCGCTCCAAAGTTGGTCGAACAACTGCATATACTGATGCGAAAAAGGCGCCTCCATGCAGTTGACCATGTTGTATGTATTGTTGCCGCGCTCACAGCCGATATCCACTGTGGTGAATCCGGCGAGGGGCATATAGGCAGTCTGCGCACTTCCAGCATCGAGGGTCATAAAGCCCGTCATATTCTCGCCGGTAGTATTGGATTTGAATTTTGCTTTCCTGCGGATCCAGTCGGCACATTCCTTGGCAATGGCTCGCTGGGTCATCTCGTTGCGGAGTTTGATTTCAAATTCCGTGCCGCACAGGCTGGTTTCTCGCGACAGGCGGGGGATATAAAACTCGCGTTTTTGCTTTTCCGCTTTTTCTTTAACAAATGTCGGAGATGTAAAAATAAACCGGAACGCCTCTACGGAATCCAGCTGTTTTTTTAATTCCTGGTACGCATACATGGAAAAACAGGCCGCCGCAACGGACACCCTGCTCCCGCGCTTTATTTCTGCCCGCAGATCATCACGGACAGTATTGCTGATATTATCAAGTATTTTCACGTCGTACACCTGCCTGATCGTTTTCTTCCGGCCTTACTGCGCCTTTGTGCCGTCCCAGTTTGGATCATAATGCACCAGAACCGCTTGAATGATTAATGAAGAAAATGCATATCATGCAAAACCGCAAAAAGATATCTACTTCACTGATGCCGCTGCGATACGGTCAGCCGCTTTTTTTACCATTTCATTGGCGGAGTCCGTTGTCAGAACGGAAAAAAGACGGTACTTATCGCCGTACTTCATCACATAGCCTTTTCCGTAAACGGGAACGGCAAATCCGTCGATGAAGAAAACGGCACGCACGCCGCTTGTATAAATACGGAGTCTGTCCTGTGCGCGGTGAATCTGCTCCACATTCAGGAAACTGACGCCAAGCATGTTGAAGGGAATCTTGGGATCCGTCTCAGGCTTTTCATTGATCCGCTTCGCCATTTCCAGAAACATACCATTCAATACGTTTTCCATGCCCAAAAGAGCCACGTTGCAGCCATACAGTTCGGAAACCGATTTCCCCGACAGACGGGGTGCGTCAAAAGCGTCTTTCATGGCTTCTTTACCGACCACAGGAGCAAATTCGCAGTTCATGACAAAAGCGGGCACGCTGTTTCCTTCATCCGTCACGGTAAGCAGTCCGAATTTTCCATCCTTCCCAAGAGGAGTAAAATCGGTATTCTTTGGAAGCTTCACTTTTTGAAAGAAAGATTTCGCGTCTTCCTGCACAATACCGTTCCATACAGCGGAAACGATATTATCATCTTTAGGAATATTTATGCTTGAAATCGACGGAAAGCCTGCCATGTCTCCCATATTGTCTGTCATATCGGCAGCTCCCGCACACGTTGTCGTCATGGCACAAAGAATCGAAGCCGCCAGCATTATTTTCATCTTCATCATTTCATCTCCCGTGCCGCTTTTTCCACATAAGGCACAAAGTATGCCCCTGATTTCTGATCACTTGCAAAGAGTATGTATGTCGTACTGTCACCATCTTCCAAGATGAGCCCTTCCGCAAAAAAGGGGATCAGGCAGCCGCCAGTGTATAATCCGGCTTTCACCTTTGCCAGCCGGTACGCTTTCCCCCCGCGGGATTTCTTTTCTTTCCAGCGGGTCTCACTGCTCACATACAGACGGATTCCCTTTTTCCCCAGAAATTGTTTATACGGCTCTCCGATTTCAGCTTCTTTCCACATTTTGCCTGCAAACGGTATGACAGCGTTCTTTTTGTCAGCTGCTTCCTGTTTCGCTGCAGTACTGCCCTCCGTGTCTGTCATTTCTTTCCCCATCAATTTCACAAAAGGCAGTAAACCATTCTTCTCTTTCCCAGGATTCTTATGATCCACGGAAAAAGAAAGCACGAGGGATTCGTAAAAAGCTTCCGGCGTGTTTGCACGAAGCTGGTATACCCGCAGCTCTCCCAAGGCTTCCGCCGCCAGACGGGATACATGTGGTGCCAGTTTGGACGTCAGATAAACAGATGTCGGACCGTCAACACCGCCGATAATGCCGATAGCAGCTGCCTGCGGTTTCGGCTCTTTTTCAACTGCTTCATGTTCCGCCCAGTTTTTCATCTGCTTTCCGAAGTACGTCTGTCTCCCGTCAAGAACATCGACAGTATCTCCAAAATCCAGCACGTGTCCTTTCGGAAGAGTGAGTGTATCTGCTGAAGCAGAAAAAGTGAGTAAAGCGGCCATGCCGAGCGCTGCGCATATTGTTTTCATAGTGACCTCGTTCCTTTTATATTTCTTTAATTATAGCAGAAACGAGCGTCTGTTATTCTATTATTTTACTTTTCTTTATTGTGTCTTCTGCAATGAAATGTCCGGATGGGCGAAGCAAAAGATCTTGTATAGAATCCCTATCACCGGAGGTCTGCAGATAATCCCTGACTGACAGGCTTTTTAAATTCATTTTTGATGCGGCTTTCGGCATATGCTATTGTGTCGGATTTTTTGTATCCGCAATCAATTCCCTTATGATTCTACGCTTGTCTTTCGCAGCGCAAACATAGCATAAGAAGAAATACTTTACAATTTCCTTCCAGACCGCTTTTTCTCAATTATTTCACCGATTTGTAGCATACAAAAAGATCAGAACACATCCAAGAATGAACACGTCTGACCTTTTACTATTGCATATTTTATGATCCTATGGAATAGGAATGAACAAATTCCCTATCCTACAAGCCAGGTTCTCTTCGTCCCAAAATTACAACCCCTGCTTGAAGAATTTCCTGAAAGCAGATACCTCCGCATGGGACTGCGTGACAGATACGGCATACTTGCTTCCGCGTTTGATTCCCGGTTCATAGGTAATCGGTTCAAACTGGAACGTAACATCCGGCTTGGATGCGGTGCAGTACCCCACCAGGGTGGACTTAATCTGTCCGCCATTCTCTTTATTGAACACAACCGGCTCCTCATGCCCTTTCAACTCTGCGTCCACAGGCACCACGACCACTTCCCCCGGTTTATATCCTACGATGAAATTACTGTGCGTCGTGACTTTAACAACGACTGCATCCGTAAAATCCTCCATATGGCAGTATATCAGCGTATACTGATCCCCTTCCGGTACACACTCGTTGAAAAGCTCTCTCATCCTCGCCTTATTTCTTGCATTTTCCTCATCTGTCGCACCGGTCAGAAGCTTCTTAACGATATCCATCAATCCCATAATAATCTCCTCGTCTAAAACAATATAAATTTAATTACACTTCACAAATGCTATTTTACCATATATGACAATACCGGAAGAACAGTACGTAAATTTACTGACCTTATGTTTAAAAATAACACAAGATTATTAATACGAATCTTTGCAATAGTTTTTATCCAAATTCACTTGTTTTGTACAGAAGTCATTCGCTATCAGAGTACATCATGGCATAGCGGAGCACATACTCCAATAAAATTTTTTCTCAAAATACCTTTTGTTCGCTGCCATGTATTTTCCCTGTCTTATGATATCCATTCGTCCATCATAATTTTTTTCGGCCAACTATAATTGATTTTGAGCGAAACATCAAATAGCCGGATGAAACCCGCTGTCCTCATAAGTTAATGAGAAGTGCTTGAGACTTTTCTATTTCCGACATGTTTTCACGTTTTAGTCATTCCCTCGTATCATCAAGGCCACCGTCTCCACATGCATGGTCTGGGGGAACATGTCCACCGGCTGGACTTCTTTGATTTCGTAGCCTTCCGATTTTAAAATCTTCACATCTCTGGCGAAGGTGGCGGGATTGCAGGAAACATAGACGATACGCTTGGGTTTCATGCCTGCCGCCGCCTTTAATACTTCTCCACTGCAGCCTGCTCTGACGGGATCCATGACGATCACATCGGGAACCAGTCCTTTCCGGTAAAGCTGCGGCATGAGTTTTCCCGCGTCGGCTGCGTAAAATTCCGTATTTTCCATATGATTCTTTTTCGCATTCTTTTTAGCGTCTTCTATGGCGGGCTTTACGATTTCTATGCCGATGACCCGCTTTGCCTTTTTCGCCAGGCAAAGGGAAATGGTGCCTGTGCCGCAGTAGGCGTCTATGACAGTTTCTCCGCCTTTGAGATCAGCGTATTCCAAAGCTTTCTCATAGAGAATCTCCGCCTGCTCTTTATGCACCTGAAAGAAGGAGTACGGGGATACTTCAAATCGCAGTCCGCAAAGAGAGGCAGTGAGCGTTTCTCTGCCCCAGAGGTGTCGGATTTTCGCGCCCAGTATCGTATTTCCCGGTTTGGGCTGGATATTGTGCCAGAGGGAAACGACTTCGGGCAGTTCCTTTTGCATTTCTTCTATCCACCGCTCTTCTTCCGGAAGGGTTTCGGACGCGGTCACAAGGACAACCATCATCTTTCCGCCATCACCCACGCGCCCCAGTACATGGCGCAGGCTTCCTTTCCGTGTCTTTTCATCATAGACGGAAATCCCATACTTCTCCATAAACCGCCGGGCAAATTGAAGCAGGCGGTTATTTTCTTCTTTCTGGATAGCACAGGAGGAAACCGGTATGATGTCATGGCTTCCCTGCCGGTAGCAGCCGAGCGCCGCTTTCCCCTTTACGAGACCTGCCGGCACGGCCATTTTATTTCTGTACGCGAAAGGATGCGCCGCCGGAAGCACAGGCCTCACCAGATCTCCCGATTCGCCGGCGATACGCTCTATCACATCTTTTACACGGCGGTATTTCATATCGAGCTGCCCCTCATAGGTGAGATGGGAAAGCTGGCAGCCGCCGCAGTTTTCATAAACGGGACACTCCGGCACCACGCGGAAAGGAGATTCCTGCTCTATGGAAAGCAGTTTCCCCAGGGCATAAGATTTTTTCAACAGAATGATTTCCGCGGTGACCGTTTCTCCGGGAAGCGCCCCGGGAACAAATACGGTGAATCCGTCCACACTCCCAATCCCTTCCCCATGGACACCCAGATCCCTGATTGCCACCGTGTATGCTTCATGGATTCTAACCTGCGCCGGATCGTATTTGATACCGGCGTCTCCTGATTTCCTGTTTTTCATAATGCCAGATCCGCCACTTCCCTATACCTGTATCCAATCCGATGTACGGCGTCTTCCGCCTTGTCCCTGTCCGCTGTCCGATGGACGAATATGACATATTCATCACATTCCACATCTATAAAGCCCAGCTGAAATCCTTTCCTGCGCAGGGCATTGTCATAGTCGGCAAAAACAGAAGGGGCGGAAATTGACTTGTTTCCATACGTTCTGAAATCCGGCAGGTCGGCAGACACTCCGAAATTTTTTGTAAGCGCGCTTTCGATCCGCCATTCCAGGGTTTCCACCTCCTGCTTCCAATCAAGCCCCATCAGAAAAAAAATATGGGCTTCCTCATCCATGTACTCCATCACATAGAACAGTGTGCTGCCATACTCCCCATCTTCTCCCACACCTGAATAGTCTTTCAATGTCTCAAAAAAAGATGCCAGCTTCTTCTGCGTTTCTTCCGCCAGACAAAGTTCTGCCAGCGTCGTATACCCTTTTCTTTCCGTTTCCGAAATAAGAGGATAGTCTTCCTCTGTCCCAATTTCTTCCTGCGCTTCCATCCGCACCAGATGAGGTTTGACCAGCCGCCTCGACCAGGGAAGTCCTGTGAAGGTGCTTTTCAGATACAGGTATATCAGCGTCCCTCCGCCGATCAGCACCCACTTCGCTTTGGGAAATCCGATGGTGAACCAGACCGCAAAAGCAAAACACCACGCGATAATAAGGACGGCATAAAATATTTTTTCTCTTCGTGCAATCCGATGGTATTCTTCTTCTGTCATGATTCCCTCCATGCTCTGTCTATAATCGGCCTTATCCGCTGCGGCTGCTTTCCTGATCCTAACTTTTACTCTATTTCATTATACATGAGGAATGAAATATAAAAAACGCGTACCGATGCACCAGTAAAACCTTTCTCCCGGCAATCTTCCCCGGATCCATAAAGCGAAAAAGAATGGCCGCATCTTTTCAGGTACGGCATATCAAGTCAAAAAACTTCTCACCGTTCTTTGCAAAAAGAGTTTCTTTCTTCTATTTCCGCCAAAAGTGTTCGGCGTCATATTCTCAGCTCCTGTCCTATCCGAAAGCATATTTTGCTCGCGAAATCCGCCGCTTGTTGCTTGCTGTTATTTATACTGAGGACTTCAATATTTCCAAGAATACAAAATGAACATATGCTGAATAAAAAAAGTAAAGTGCCTCTTCCAAAATACACTTTACTTTTTTATTTTATATTCGATTCATCTCGTCTAAGGTAAGGGCAAAACTGCCGGCAAAGTGTTCCATGAACCAGTCCACTTCTTTCAGGTGCAGATTTTTCAATTTATTTTCCGTTGTGCGGAACGCTTCTTCAAATTCGCTGTTCCCTGCCTGTATTTCTTCGGCGCATTTCAGGTATGCCGACAACGTGTCCGCCGCTTTCGCCAGCGGCCATAAAGGATCGTTTTCCATGTCCAGAATATAGGGGCGGTAGGTGTCTTTCAATTCGTCGGGAAGCGTTTCCAAAAGGCGTCCTCTTGCTTTATCTTCTATCTCTTTATATTTATCATGCAGATCCTCTGTGAAATATTTCACGGGAGTGGGCATATCGCCTGTAAAGACTTCTCCCGCATCATGATAAACAGCCAGCATGGCGCAATGCTCCGCATCGCAGTGTTCATGAAAAATTTTTTCACGGATCACTGCAAGTCCGTGGGCAATCATGACGGTCTGCAAGGTATGCTCCGCGTCATTTTCCGGAAAGGAATTCCGCATAAGTCCCCAGCGCTGTATATATTTCATTCTTGCAAGGTACGCAAAAAAAGTGTGCATATTAGCCTCCATGTGTCTTACAGAACCAGAAATGACGAACCGGGCCGCTCCCCTGTCCGATGGTTTCGTCTTTTGCCGCCTCGATAGCGCCGGTGAGGTACGCTTTTGCTTCCGCAGCAGCCACCGGCAGTGTTTTTCCTTCCGCCAGTTTGACGGCGAGCGCTGCGGAAAGCGTGCAGCCCGTACCGTGGGTGTTTTTCGTTTTAATCCGCTTTCCTTCATAACGATAAAATTGTTTCCCGTCAAAAAGGATATCTACCGCATCATGAACCAGGTGCCCGCCTTTCACAAGAACCGCGCGGCAGCCGTATTCCATTATTCTTTCCGCCGCGTTTTCCATATCCTTTTCCGTTTTTATTTCCAGTCCTGACAATACTTTCGCTTCGGGAATGTTTGGCGTGATAAGATCCGCTTCAGGAATCAAAATATCTTTATACGTTTCAATGGCTTCTTTTTCCAAAAGAACAGCGCCCGTGGTGGCAACCATGACAGGATCAACGACAATTGCCGGTCCTTTGTGTCCGCGGAGAAATTCCGCCACTGCCGAAACGATGGCCGGGGTGCTGAGCATGCCCGTTTTGACTCCGTCCGGAGGAATATCGCTGTATACCGCTTCCAGCTGGGCGGTCACCATCTCCACGGGGGTATTCACCACCATGGAAACACCGGTCGTATTTTGCGCGGTGAGTGTGCAGATGCAGCTCATGCCATAGGCGCCAAGAGCAGCAAAAGTTTTTAAATCCGCCTGTATCCCTGCACCGCCGGAAGAGTCCGAACCGGCAATGGTAAGTAGTTTTTTCATCAGTCTTCCTTTTTCAATTTTTTCAAAGCCGGAGTGAAATAGGCAATGAGTTTTCCCTGTTTCCACGCCATATCATAGTCAACAACGGCGATGGATGCCAAATCAGGCTGAATGCCCGCCCCTGCCGCCTCAAGAAGGTAGGACTGGAGGAAAGGATGGTGTCCCACTAAGGCCAGCGGTCCCCCGTCCGTTATGAGATGATTCTCAATCCGCCTGAAATCCCCCTGTAAAAGTTCTTCCGTCAGGTGGAGCCCTTCGGCAAAACATTCTTCCGATAAGATCCTCGCCGTCTGGCGGGTACGCATGAAAGGGCTTGCGAAAATGCGGAGCGGCCGGTCTTTCAAAAATCGGGCAAGCATGCGCGATGTGGTCCGCACCTGTTTCTTTCCTTCTTTTGTCAGCCGTCTTTCTCTGTTCGGCACATCTTCTGTCTGGGGAACAGCTTCCCCATGCCGCATAAGAATTAAGTACATCGCTGCCTCCTTATTCCGATTGATTATCTGATTCTTTACCATTCTTATCCATATCAGCAGCGGTAAAGAATCTTTTTTCATTATACTGGTCTTTTTCGTCTTTGCTGGTCGCGTATTTCACAGATAAATTTTTCCCGACGGTTGTAAATATCTGTTCCACAGGCCCGCCATTGGCAAGAACTCTGGAAATAGCAGCACGTCCGTCCTTCACCCTGACAAGTGCCGTAATTTCATTCTTCATGGCTGTTTTTGTTTTTCCATTGTCTTCAGGCACCTGTACCCGTTCGGAAAGTTCCACGACGGACAGTTTCTTCAGCTGCTCCGGCGCCATGTACATGCGGTCTGCCGGAAAATTGAAATATACGGTGCCATCCATGATGCGGAGTGCCCGCGTTTTGATATAACTTCCGCTGGGCTGGGCAGGCTGGGCATGATCAAGGATAAGCGCTCCCTTCTGCCCCTTACGGATCACCAGGTAAATCGTTTCTCCTGTTTCCGGTTCCCGCTCTCCTTCCCACTTCGTTTCTGTTATGGGTACGTTCACCGCTATGTAATTCCTGTCATAAAAGTTCCCATGGAATTCGATCGCCGCCGGCACCTCATATTCCTCTCCGTCAAGAAGGGTGGAACGGTAATCCGCCCTTGTCCATACCAAAAAGGCAAGTTCAAAAACGGCAGTGATCAGGACGAGAAGCAAACTGTACTTTCTATTCACGGCGCTCCCCTCCTTCCTCCCCTTTTCCTTCCGGCCTCTTCTCCAACAGCTCGGACAAAGAATCCGGTTGGCCCGCAGATGCCGCCGGCGACCTGCCTTGCCGTACGGTTTTCCTTCTCGGTTTCCGTCTTATCTTCTTTACGACGTGGGGAAGGAAAGTCAGGCAGCACACAACGATAGCAACCGCGCCGATGATAAGGAAGAATATCCCTCTTTGTCCGAAAGAAAGTGCCGCATCAAGGACACGCACAGCCCCTGCGGCAATCAGAAGACACCCGCCGATCCATTTCAGCAGGTTGGAATCGCTCCGATACCCTTTCCCAATGACTGCCACGGCAAGAAACGCGGTAAAAATGGATACAAAGATGGCAGAAGACACACCGGTTGTTTCAAAAACGGCAAGAGATGCCGCCACAAGCATGACAAAAGGCGTAAAACCTCCGAGAGCAGCCAGCCGGTTCCGTTTGATACCCATCCGGGTAAGCAGGACAGCGTCAATAGCAAGAATGACAAAAAACAAAACCCATAAGATCCAATTTCCTGAAACGCCTTTCCACACGGAACTCCAGGAGCCCTCCAGCAGAACACCGAACACAGCCGCGCCACCAAAGAGACGAAGCGCCTCCGCCGCTGCGCCCCAGGAAGAAAGCATACTGCCCGCCATCCAGGTAAGCGCCGCCGCAAGAGCAAAAAACATCGTCTGCCATAAAAGGTTGGACGCCGTCCAGTAAATAAGGAGAAGTACGCAGACTGCCCAAAACCATGAGTAACAGACGACCGCTTTATGACGCCGTTCTCCCAGAAGCCGCACCAGGAGGGGAAGCGCCAAAACAAGAAACACCCATGCCGCCGCTTCCGGCCATCCCCGGTACGGTGATAAACGGTACACAAGGACAGACGACGCCATATAGACCATACCGAGTCCTGCTGTAGGAAACGCCCAGCTCATCAGAAGAAGGAATACGCAGGACACCGCTGCAAGAACAAACCAATCCCCCGACAGCTTGAAAGACTCATTTACCATCCATACGGCGCACAAGACCGCCACGCCATGAAAAACACCGGCCGCCTCCCGAATAACATCAGGCACGCGGTGGCGGTAAGAAACGGAAGGAAGAAAAGAAGACAGATCTTTTCCCTTATTTCCCGCCGCGGTATTTTCTTCGATTCCGCTTCCGGCAGAAACCGTCCCCCCTGTTTCCCCGGAAAGCAGCTCTGCTGTGTTTTTAGCTTCTTCTAAGCGGACGCTTTCTGCCGGAATTCGATCCATCACAGGACGATCCTGCCACAAAATCGCCGCAATAATAAGAATGGACAGCACCAAAGGCACAAGAGCCATCATAAACTGCTCATCCTGAGAAAGACCGTTCCATACGCCGGCGCAGATGAAAATCAGACCAGTGAGGAAACATACGGCAGCCAGCACGAAAAGCCCTTCGCCATGAGAATGGCGTTCTTCATTCCTGTATAAAGAAATAAGAGAATCTCCCGCTTCACGGGTAATAATTTCTTCCTTCACCCAACGGGGTATTTCTTTTTTCAGCCATTTAAAGTGAGTCATAACTTAACTCCCGCCTGTCAATAAAAAAGCAGTGATGAAAAGAATTTCGTTTCCACCACCGCCGAGTCTTAAATTATTTTACGATAAGCACGGGGTACTTGCCCCGGCTTACGATATAGCTGGAAACCGATCCCATGAAAATGCCCTTCAGCGGACCGAGTCCCCTGCTTCCCATGACGATGAGGTCGCACCCTTTATCTTCAGCAATACTGAGAATGACCGGTCCGGGCGAACCGATTTCAAAAACCGTTTCATGCGCCACACCTTCAGGAACCATAGCGGCAGCTTCTTTCAAATCGCGGCGGCACTGCGCTTCCAGATCCTCTGAAAGCTTGGAAGTAAGGCAGCCTTCCGCAATGGATACCTGGTCAAAATTGCTCATGGCGGAAACCATATTGCACACGGACACGATGTAAAGCTTCGTACCCTCGCCGGCAGTCGCCAGATCCGCAGCTTGCGCCATCGCCTTTTTCGCGTGGGCAGAACCATCATAAGGAACAAGAATATTCTTATACTTCAACATAGAAATCCCGCCTCTCTTTTCTTTTGAAGGATTTTATTTTTTTCATTATACCATGAATATTCCTGACTGCGTATTTCTTTTTATTCATTTCTCTTATAAAGAAAATACATCAGACTCCGGTTTCCGGTCTGTGCTGTGATAAGGAATAATTTTTCTGAAATGATTTTTCCCGGCAAGTTCCCGCATTTCCCTTTCCGTCATATGGTTTGGCCAGAGGACAAGTTCTGCCCTGCCGCTTTCATAATAATCTTTCGCTTTCCCGTAGCCATGGACGGTGCCTGTCATAAGCAGCGAAAGATCGGGATACCTTTCGATGAGTTCCCTGCTCTCCGACCGCGACAGCTGGGCATCGGTAAGGAAATAGATTCCCTTGTCATGGATTGTTCTTCCATCCCATAAGGAAAACGTTTCATCAGGAAGGGCAAGCACTTCCCGGCGGGCGAAATATTTTCTCCGTCCCAGACGCAGCCATTCGTCATAAAGTTCAGGAGCCATATGAAGAGGAATTTCCATACTCCCTTTATTACGGAAATATGCCGCGATGGAAAGCCCCCTGCCGAAATGCGGCACAGGAAGAAGAAGCGGTTTCCCCAGCCGCACCAATTCCAATATTTTATCAAGAACCGCCCGGCGCATATCCGCTCCCGCGCCATCCCCCGGATATGCCGCATCAAGGACAGCCACATCCGCCGTTTTTCCTTCCACATCATCACAGACATAAAAGGGGTCATCGCTTCGGTAATCCCCTGAAAAGAACAATTTTTTCCCTTCACAGGAAATATCGTACCACACGGAACCGGCACAATGGCCGCTCCGCCCCCAGCGGAAACTGAAATCCCGTTCCAATTCCAGTTCGGGCGCTGTCGAATCAAGAATCATCGTATTCCCCGGCTTCTCTTTCATCTGCCGGTATGTCTGGTTCGTCAGAAGCACGGATCCCGCAAAGCCGAGAGACTCGAAATATCCGATCGCCCCCGTATGGTCCCGGTGCGAATGGGTGATGAAAAGGTATTCTGCTCTTGCAACCTGCTCCGCTGTGAGATCAGGTACCCGGTCCAGTCCGTCCGTCGAAGTTCCCGCATCCACGATAAAAGCGTGGCGCCCTCCTTCAACAAAAAAGCAGCTGCGTCCGAAATCACCGCAGCCGCCTGCAATTGTTATCTGCATATCCATCTCCATTGACGTTATTCTTCAGTTAAGCGCCACGTATGGCTGCACCCAATATACCATATTTCAAAAAAAGCCGCAAAACTATCTTGAGCCTGCCGCGATAAGGGCGCAGATCACACCAGCAATGGCAAAAATGATGTATGCCGCGCGTTCATAATTAAAACCGCCGCTTTCTTCATCAGCATCACTGCGCGTTTCTTCTTCCATCATGGGCGCTTTTATTCTTTCGTGAATTGCCGGCGGAATCAGGCCGCTGTAAAAACGGTTCAGGTACCTGATGTACCCGTTCATTTCTCTGGTAAAAAACCAAAAGGAGGGCGCCGGTAAAGATATTTCATTCCGTATGGCGATCGTGGAAAGGCATTCGTCAACGATACATTTCATAACCCGTTCCGGCGTGTCTTCCCTTTCTTCATACCTCCGTGAGATACTGTCAAAAAGTTCGATAGTCTTCCGCATGCCGCGCTCATCATAGCGTCTCTGCAGATCAGGCGGCAGAAACTTTCGTTCCGCGCCATGGCCGGGCGCCGTTTCCCGTTCCATAAACAGGGAAAATTTCTTTTCCACTTTTTCAAAACCGCGGAATACATCCAAGAGCGGCGCATAGGTTTCTGCATATCCGGCAAGGACATACTTCGCCACATAGATACGGAGCAGGATATAATCCGTAAGGAAAGCGGCCGCCTTCGGCTTCTCCGCCTGGCCCATATCCATACGGTTTACTTCGAGGAATCGGATAAATACGCGGTGGATGCTGTAGCTCCCTTCCGGCTCGGTCGTATAGGAAAAGAAAGCGCGCCGGGCTGCCCGGACACCCATGCTTTCAAGATATTCTTTTCTTCCCACGATCCGCCTCCTCTTTTACTGCGTGCCATCAGCAGCGGATTACCGCCGGTTTTCAATTTTTCCGCCGCTGAACCGCCGATTCCTTTCCCCAGGAACCATGCGGGAGAGATTCTTCCGTACAGCGCTTCCCGCTTCAATTCACCAGGGGAGAATGGGGAGACCTCTCTTCTTTTCTGTATTCATCAGCAAGCGCTTCCAAAAAGGACGCCACATCCCCCTCATGGAAATCAGAAATGCCATAAACGGCACATACCGCGCCGGCAAGCATTTCCTTTGTTTCTTCGTGGGGCAGCGTCGTATTGATTTCCAATTCTACCGTGCTTCCATTGTCTACAGCAGTAATTAAAACAGTCTCTTCTTTATTTTTCATCACACACCTCGCTGACTTCATCGTACAAAAAAAGAGAGTTCCCCGCAAGAAAAATATTTTTCTGCGCCTCTCTTATAAATTCTTTCTTGCCGTATGGTTCCATCCCTTATTTGTGAGTATCTCCGCGTCTTTTCCAAGAAACGCTTTCCCCGCGTACCGATCCCCTGCCAGCTGCCAGCGGAACCATGCCGTCACATAAGCGTCCGCTTCGGCCTGCACATGGCTGTGGTCCGCACGGGAACGCCGTCCCATGACCATCGCTGTCTTTGCCTTTTGAAATATCTTCTCCATATCCGGAAGCGGTGTAATGAGACGATCATCCAGCCTGTCTCCGCTCACCATGAACCACGGCACATTGACTGCAGAAGCGTCATATTTCCAGCTGTTCATTTTTAATTTGTTTGCAAATGATTCCGTCACCGCCGAAACAGTGACAACCGTTTTAAAACGTCCGCCGCCTTTTCGGAATAAAATCGTTTTCACCGCGCCGACGCCTCCCTGGGAGTGGCCGCCGATCCCCAGATTTTCCTCATCAATCTTTTGAAAAAACACGCTTTTTCTGTCCGCCGCCAGCTTGTCCATGAGTTCCAGTCCCCATTCCGCCGAGTATCCGAGTCCCGTATTCCTGTCCGTATTGCCCACGACAATAAAGCCCCAGCTGGCAAGATGTTCAAAAATCGGCTCATCAAGATCACAGGTCGAGGTCGTCCCGTTTAAAAGAAATACCATGGGCCATTTCCGGTTTTCCGTTTCCAGCCGTTTCGGATACCACACACGGTAAGTATAATTTCCGTACTGTTCTTCTTTTCTTGAAACGGTCTTCTTTGCCACTTCGTATATACCGAGGCTGCGGTATCGCTGTTCAATCTTCCCCCGATCCGCCGTCGTTATCCAGTATTCATCAGTAATGGCCTCCGCCGCGTCCGCCATGGAAAAAGAAAGGAGCCATACCCATACATATAAAATTATCTGCAGTTGTTTTTTTATCTTTTCCATATCCGCATTATACCAAAAATGAATAAACAATTAAATTTTATTCTTTGAAACGAACCACGAACAGGAACCGGCATCCATTACTTCGCCAGGGAAAGAAATTCTTTGCGCAAATCTCCGTCTGTTCTGAACCGTCCGGATGCGGAAATCGTCCTTGTAAGTGTTCCCGGTTTTCTGATCCCCCGTGCCGTCATACAGGAATGCTCCCCTTCCAAAAGAACGATCACATCCCCGGCACCGGTAATCCGTTCCATGATATCCCGTATATCCGCTCCTATCCGTTCCTGGATTTGGAGACGCTTAGAGACGGCATCGGCGATGCGGGCAATTTTTGACAGTCCGATGACGCGCCCTCTGGGAATATATCCCACAGCCGCCTTCATATTGTACATGAGGGCGATATGGTGCTCGCAATGGGAAAAGAGGGAAATATCTTTCACCACTACCATGTCACTTTCAGGAGAAGAGAACGTCTTCTCGAAAGCGCGGGCGATTTCTTCATTGGGCACCGCCGCATAGGCCAGCTGCTCGGCCACCATTTCCGCAAAGCGGCGGGGCGTTTCCACAAGCCCTTCTCTTTCGGGATCTTCCCCGACTGCTTCTATAATCAGGCGCGCTGCCTGTTCCAATTTTTTCTGATCCATTTCAGACCCCTCTCCTGTCCGGCTCCCAGATAATTTTATGGAGCTGTACCTGCACGCAGACTTCTGCCAGTTTTTCTTTTCTCACATATTCGACCAATTCACGCGGCTCTATTTTCCCCCACACGGGACTCACATAAAACTTCGGACCGCCCCGGGGAAAATACTTTATAATAATTTCCTTCATATCCTCCAAATCCGTTTTCGAGGAAACGACGAATTTCAGAACATCCTCCTCCGTCAATTCCTTTAAGTTCGGCAGCCGCATGAAAGACTTCATTCCGCTGTCTGTGCATTTGTAATCCATCGTATAAAAAAGATTTTGGGAACGGCGCGCCAAAAGGGGAACTGCGCCGTTCGTTTCTATATTAATTTCATACCCCTCTTCCCCGAGGATGTCGCAGATTTCCTGCAGCGGATGAAGCAGCGGTTCTCCTCCCGTAAAAGTAATCCGCTTCCAGGGATAGGAACGGATACGGCCTAAGAGTTCCTCTTTCGTAAGGAATTCTTCCGCGTCGGACTCTTTTAAAGCATACGCCGTATCGCAGTATGTACAGCGGATATTGCAGCCGGCAAACCGGACAAATACCGCCATATACCCTGTCCGTTTTCCTTCGCCCTCAATGCTGTCAAATATTTCCGCTACGGGAAACTTATTTTTCATATACTGCTGTATTTCCTTCCGTTTCCTGCACCGCCACGCGGATACAGTGGGGAATGCGGTCGCAAAGCCATTTCGCCATATTTTCTGCCGTGGGATTTAATCCTTCCATGATATCGTTAGCGCATCGGTGATCAAAAAGGTTGACGACATCCTTAATCTTCGTGAAATCCACCACCATGCCGTTTTCATCAAGCTTATCATTCTGCACGGTGACAGTCACGATCCAGTTGTGCCCGTGCATTGAAGTGCACTTGCTTTCATAGTTCAGACGCAGGAAGTGCGCTCCGCTGATTTCCATTCTTTTCGTTACTGTAAACATATTATCCTTTCCCTCCGTTCCATGGATCTTCCACCCCGTTTTCAGCAAATGCTTTCGCCCTGTCTATGCAGGTCCCGCATTCGCCGCAAGGCGTGTCACCCCCCTCATAACAGCTCCATGTCAATTCATAAGGCGTCCCCAGCTTCAACCCTTCCGCCACGACGCCGGTTTTATTTTTATCGGCAAAAGGAAAGACCAGATGCACCTTGCCGTATGTGCCGACAGCAACCGCTTCCCCCATGGCTTTCAGAAACTGGGGCGAGCAGTCGGCATACGCTTCTCCCGCCGCATCATCTCCATGGGCGCCGACATAAATATCCGTCTCTTCCTCTTCATAAATGCCGGCTGCCAGACTTGCCGCCACAGAAATCATGAGGCCGTTCCGAAAAGGAACATACGTAGATACCTTTCCTGCCCCCTTTTCCGCAATCTGCTCACCGTAACTTTTGTGTACAATACTCTCCGTCGAATGGGACAAAAGAGAACAATTGGAATACTGCATGATCTGCGCCAGATCAAATTCATAATGAGGCACATGATAATATGCCGCCACCGCTCTTGCGGCATCTAATTCCTTTTTATGCTTCTGTCCATAAAAAATAGAAGCAGTGCTGACATTCTCTGCTCCCAGTGCATTTACAGCCACGGAGAGACAGGTCGTCGAGTCCACACCGCCGCTGGATAATATAATTGCTTTTTTCATATTTCCTCCCGTTTTTTATAGTTGGTGCTCAGAATGGACAACTGTCGGAACAAATTTCCGTTTCGTTTATTAGTTTCGTTTATTAATAGATCAACTCATTATAGCACAGGACAGAAATAAGACAAACAAATATAGTATAATAAAGCTGTATTATTAAAAGGAGGCATTATGAAGGGCGGAGATGCGGACGAATTTATCGATTATCTCATGGACGGCGGCGCCAGTGTACGCCACAAAGGATATGTCTACCATTTTTCAGGATTTGTGTACCATCCCGGCCAGCACAAGTGGCGGGTGAGCATAGAAAAATACCGCTGGACAAAAGAACCGTTTGAAGATTTCATGGAGCTCGTCTATTATTACACATCCGATGAAGAAGAAGACTGTATCAATCACCTCACCGAAGACATCCTTTGGGACGGGAAATCTTTCTACCAGCTGGAAAAAGCTCTCACCTGGATCGACTGGTAAGAACCTCCCCAGTCATCATCCGGCAGCCCCATCGGTGCCTTTTCATCCATGCGGTAAAAAAATCTCTGTGGCGCATATGGCAAATACCGGTCCGGCAAACCCGCCATATCACTACGGGACTGCCCAAAAATTGAATCATGTGCTATAATTGATTTGTCCTTTTCAGGGACTGATTTTCATGGGGACGTAGCTCAGCTGGGAGAGCGTACGGTTCGCATCCGTAAGGTCGAGAGTTCAATCCTCTTCGTCTCCACCATGCCCTTTGGGGCCAGGCAAAACAGAAGCAGGCTTGCCGCAGCAGGTCTGCTTTTTTTATTAATGTATTTCAACTGCACCCGTACGCTGCCGCGGAAACCGCCCCGCAGGAAATACCGCAACGCAAAATATATTTCGCAGACTATTTTTCCGCTTGACATCTGCCGAAAGAAAATGCTATAGTAGGCACAACTTAATCACAGGCAATGAGAAGAAGAGTAAGCAAAACGAATGTCAAAGAGAGCTTCCGCAAGGTGAAAGGAAGTACAGGAAGTTTGCCGAACATGGTCTTTGAGCCGGATATGCCGAATCATTAAGCAGTCCGGGCGCTCCCGTTACAGAGCTGCGGTATCAGGATTTCCCTCGTACCTACAGAGGTTTGCACGGTGACGTGCAAATGAACTTGGGTGGTAACACGATCTTTCGTCCCTTATTGGACGGAAGATTTTTTATTACAATTTTTTAAGCAAGAACGTCAAAGGAGGAATTTTTCATGAAATTCAAAAAGACAATCATCGCATCCGTCGCCGCATTGGCACTCACAGGTTTTATCACAGGCTGCGGCGATGAGAAAAAAGCGGCGGCTCCCGCTCCGAAAGACAGCAAGGCGGTCACTCTCAAAGTGGGCGTGTCTCCCGTCCCCCACGCTGAAATTCTCGGCGCCGTAAAAGATAAGCTTGCCAAAGAAGGTGTCAATGTGGAAATCATCGAATTTACCGATTATGTACAGCCGAACCTGGCGCTGAACGACAAAAACCTTGACGCGAACTACTTCCAGCACAAACCGTACCTGGATGAGTTTGCCCAATCAAGAAATCTGAAACTCGTTTCCGCAGGAGCGATCCATCTGGAACCGATGTCCGTCTTCTCTAAAAAGATTAAAGACTTGAAAGATCTTCCTGACGGCGCCCGTGTAGCCATCCCGAACGATCCCACAAACGGCGGCCGCGCGCTCCTCGTGCTCCAGTCTGCGGGGCTCATCAAGCTCCGTGACGGTGCACCCATCACCGCTACACCGCAGGACATCACAGAAAACAAAAAGAATCTTCAATTCTCTGAACTGGAGGCGCCACAGCTCCCCCGCTCGCTGGAAGACGCTGATATTTCCGTTATCAATATCAATTTTGCCCTGGAAGCAAAACTGAATCCGAAAGATGCCATCTTCACCGAAAGCAGCGATTCCCCATACGCAAACATTGTCGCTGTCCGTGAAGGAGATGAAACCCGCCCTGAAATCAAAAAACTGATCGAAGCCCTTACCAGCCAGGAATCCAAAGATTTCATCGAGAAGAAATACAACGGCGCCATCAAAGCCGCTTTCTGATTAAACAAAAGAAGATTTCAAGATAAAGGACCTCTTCTGCCGGACAAACCAAATGCCCGGTAAAAGAGGTCCTTTTCATACCAGAAGAAAGTCCGCATCATACATCGGTCTCCTGATGTCTGCCTTTCTGTTATCTTTCATCCCGCATTTTACTTCTGTCATCTGCCGCACGATTCGTAGTTTCCCAGAATTTTAAAATAACTGCACATGGAAGACAGTCCCTCCAGTGTCCGCGTATTTGATGGATCTTTCAGCGAACCCATGACATCGATGTGGAAAAAATACTCAAAAGGTTTCCCTTTGAGCGGACGGGATTCCAGATGGGTCATATTCATACCGCCGTAGAAAAGGTATCCCAGCACATGGTAGAGTGCACCCGGTTCATGCCTGACGGAAATGGCGAGAGTGATTTTATCCGCTTTATCGGATATTTCCATTTTCGGTGCGATGATGAAGAAACGGGTGTAATTGTTTTCATTAAAAAAGATATTTTCTTTCAGTACGGAAAGCCCATACAGCTTCGCCGCCGTCCGGCTTGCTACGGCCGCCTGATTTTTCTTTCCATCCTTTGAAACACGTTCCGCGCTTTGGGATGTGGAAAAATAAGGTTTCAATTTCCAATCCCGATGTTCATTGAAAAAAGGACGGCACTGGGCAAATCCCTGGGGATGGGAGTAGACCGTATCGATATCTTCCATTTCCGCTCCCGGCAGTCCCAGCAGGTGGTGCTCGATTTTTACCAGTTCTTCACCGACGACGGCGCAGCCGCAGCCCCTGATAAGGTCATAGACTTCCGTAATCCCCCCGGTGGAGGAGTTTTCAATGGGTACAACGCCGTAATCAATCATTCCTCCCGCAACGGCTTTCGTCACATCTTCAAAGAGGGGGAAATATATTTCTTCCCGCTGCCGCTCGCCGAAGTGCCGTTCCATGGCCTCATAGGTATAGGAGCCTTTCGCGCCGTAACAGCCGACGCGGATTCGTTTTTCCATAGTTTCTCCTATATCCATTTTCTTAATTTCACAAGCAGACCTTTTTCCTTTTTTTCCTCCGGCGTTGGGCGCTCTACAGTGCGGACCACCCGTTTTTCCATTTCTTCCCGCCGCTTCCGCGCTTCTGTCGATTCAAAAGGGACGGGCCGCGTAAAAGCGGGCGGCATACGCAGGCTGGGCGGCGCCATGATTTTCGGCACAGTAAATTTCGGCACCTCTTTCAAGCTGCCGGCTTCCTCACGTCCCCAAGGGACATAATGGTATGCGCCGGCAGAAGGGTCGGGCACGTTCCGTTCCGCGATATACTTCGCCCCATTAAAGGGAACGCCGCGGAGACGTTCCAGCAATTGCGCCGCCATGACCTGCGGGGAGAAATAAGAGAACGGCAGTCTCGGCGCCATGCGCGCAACAGAAGAAAGAAATGCCGCCTTCACTTCCTCCGTCGTCATGTTCTCCCTGTGGCGCACCTCATCTAAAAGAAGGATCATTCCCTTTTGGGTAGGAAATAAGTTTTCATAAGGAATAACGGTATTTCTATTCCCCATCCCCGACATATCCAGGAAGAAGACAAGGAACAGGCAGGAGAGCGCCTTATCCCCCGCTTCCGCACGAAGATGGAAGTTTGCCATGACATAGTACAGGTTGCGCAGCTTCGACCATTCTCCCGCCATGGTATAGATGGAGACCTTCTGCTGAAAAGCGCGCTCCAGTATATCCCTGGCGGAACAGGGATTCCCTTTCAGAGCCAGAGCAGAACGGGACTCGCCGATTTCTCCTTCCGTAAGTCCGTAGTTTTCACGAACATTCAGGACATACGCCATATGGCGTCCCACCTCGGTACGCCCCTTAGGTTCCAGCACGTATACTTTCGGTACAGCGTGGTTATAATTTTTTTCAGGAACTTTATGGATTACACGCCGGACAAGTTCTGTATGCGATCCTTCACCGGAGAGGCCGTATCGTTTAAGGAAATCGGAAAGCGCCTTATCGGGAAGCATATTCACCGTTTCCCGGGGAGTGCTTTCGCGGATCCAGCCATCAGCATAGAGGCGGTCCAGACAGAGATCGGCGTCGCTGCCGTAAGTGGCATACAGATAAGACGGCATCTTTGCATGCACCGGTTTGCCGTCAAAATAATCCAGTATGAGTATCTCACGTACAGAAAGACCCACTCGTCCCGCCTCCTTCTCATCATACTTTATTTTTTAGTATAGCAAAACAAAAGTATGATTAAAAGTCATAAACACAAACCACAGGAAAATTTTTGTCCCTGTACCTAAATTCCGAAAAGCGCTTTTTATCTTATCCCATATCCGGCATCCGGAATTTAATTTCCGTCCTTCGATACTAAACGCCCATGTGCGTCCCCACGGCACTGAAAACAGGAAGCAGGACGGAAAATATGATTGCCGCTGTTACAAGACCTACAAAAAGCAAAAGAGAAGGTTCCAAAATTTTTCTGAATCCTGTCAGTTTCCTTTTCGTTTCCTCTGTCATAAGGCGGGCGCTCCGCTCCAGAAAGAGAGGAAGCCGCCCGCTTTCCATTCCTACGTGGATCATGCGGGCAAGGGCGGTATCGCCAAAGGATCTTTCCATGCTCTGGGCAAAGTCGCCGCCCCGCTCTATATCCTTTTTTATTTTCAGCAATTTTTCTTTTACGGCGCCGTTATCTGTTATGTCCGCTATATCGGCAAGGGCGTCAGACAAGGTTTTCCCGCTTTTCAAAAGTGCCGACAGGGCAAGCGTCACACGGATGAGGTACAGCCTCCGGATAAAAGGGAAGCGGAAAAGAAACGCGTCTGTACTTCTTTTTCCCCGTTCACTTCGTAACCAGACGACACCGCCGACTGCACCCAAGAGAAGTTCAACAAGAAAATAAAACCCTTTTTCCTGTAAGAACAGGCCCAAAGCAAGCGCCGCCCTCGTCACCGCCGGAAGCGGTATGTCGAGGGCGTCAAAAAGCGCGGCAAAGGACGGCAGGATGACAGTAAGGATCAATGCAAATACAAGAAAGGAAAAGAAGAGAACAAAAACAGGATAGGAAAGAGCCGATTTCATACCGTCAATAAATTCTTCTTCCTTGCGATAGCACGCGGCGGCCAGGCGGAGCTGTTCCGGAATCGTTCCCGACAGCTCGCCTACCTGCAGAAGGGCCGTAAAAAAAGGCGGAAACGCACGGGATCCCGCAAAACTTTCCGCAATGGAGTGCCCTGCTTCGATGGTCGCCTTGATCTCGCCCAGAAGAATCTTTTCTTTCCCGCTCCGGCCGCCGCCAAGGATGTCTAAAGTTTCGGTTACGGGAATCCCCGCGGAAAGAAGTGATTCCCATTCTTCCGCCAAATCGGCGAGACGGCGTCTTTTGAAAAGGGACTCTTTTTTCTTTTCTCCCGTTTTTCTGATGGTCATCGGGTGCAGCCCGCGGCTTTTGAGTTCATCCGCTGCTTCTCTTTTGCCGGCAGCCGCCACTCTTCCTTCTTCTACTTCTCCGCTGTCAGCGTATGCTTTATAAAGGAACTCCATTTTGCTCTCCCGCCAAATATAAAAGGTCTTTTCGTTCTTTTTCTGTCACGCCCTTTACCTTGTATACCGCCTGGCGCAGAGTGCGCATGCCATTCACACCCGTTTCCATATAGGACAGGACCTGTGCTTCTTTTCCTTCGCGGATGAGGTTCGCCACAGCAGGGGTATTTGTCAGAATTTCACGGAGCAGTACAGTCCTCGTTCCCATCCGCCAAAGTCTTTGCGCCGACACGCAGCGGAGGACGGAAGAAATAATCAGGCGCACTTCGCTTTGTTCTTCCGCCGGAAATACATGGACCATGCGGCCGACGGCCTCCAGAGCGCGCCCGTTGTGGAGCGTTCCCAAAACGAGATGCCCTGTTTCTGCCGCGGTAAGCGCCGCCGCTATGGTTTCCCTGTCCCGCATTTCCCCTACGGCAATGACATCGGGATCCTCGCGGAGAGATTCGCGGACGCCTTCGGCAAAACTTACCGCGTCACGACCGATTTCCCGCTGGCGGACAAGGGATTTCCCCGCGGAAAGGACATATTCCACAGGATCTTCCAAGGTCACGATGTGACGCGCTTTTTCCTTGCCGATTCCTTCCAGTACTCTTGCCATGGTGGTGCTTTTCCCGCTTCCTGTAGGGCCTGAAAAAAGGACGAGGCCGGAGGATAATTTTGCAATCTTCTCAAACCATTTTTCATCAGGATCTTTTTCCACACGGTCAAGCACGGGCAGCACACGGAGCGCCGCGCAGTCTTTTCCGCCCGCCCGGTACAGATGGAGGCGGAACCGATTTTCTCCTATGGAAAAAGAAGTATCGCATGCACCCTTTTCTTCATACACTTTTCGTTTATCCGGTGAAAGGCAGGAATGGAAAAGCATATCAAAAAAACTTTTCTCCGCTCTTTCTTCCAATTCTTTAAGTCCGCCATATTCACGGACAATAACCCTTCCGCCTTCCGTAAGATGGATATCTGTAGCCTCCGGGTAAAGGGCCAGCCACTGTTCAATATGTTTCATAGTCACTCCCATAAGAGCGCCGCTTCCTCAGGCGGGACGGCGCCGCTTTCCATTAACCGCAAAAGGGATTCCTTCAGGGAATACTGTCCCTGTTTTCTCATACATTCTGAAAACTCTTCGGCTGCCGCGTTTTCATGAAGCAGCCGCCGTTCCTCTTTTCCTATTTCCAGCATTTCAAAAACACCGGTCCGCCCGTCTGCGCCTTTCCCCCTGCAATGATCACAGCCCTTTGCCATGTATGCCCGTCTCCCGATAAACGCTTCAGGAAACAACTTTTCTTCCGCCATTTCTCTTGTAATGACCATTTCCTTCCGGCAGGCGGGACAAAGTTTTTTCACAAGCCTTTGAGAAATGATAAGGGACAGCGACGCGGAGAGCAAGTACGGCGGAATGCCCATATCTGTCAGGCGGACAGGCGCCGATACGGCATCGTTCGTATGAAGCGTAGACAGGACAAGATGCCCGGTAAGAGCGGCATGTACGGCAATTTCCGCCGTCTCCCGGTCGCGTATTTCCCCAATCATCACCACATCGGGATCCTGCCGCACAAGAGAACGGAGTCCTCTTTCAAAAGTAAGGCCCGCTTTTTCATTCACTTCCACCTGGGTGATTCCCGGTATGCGGTACTCCACGGGATCTTCCACGGAAATCACGCTGATTTCAGGACGGCACACCAGTTTCAGCGCCGCGTAGAGCGTCGATGTTTTCCCGCTTCCCGTAGGACCGGTAGTAAGAATCATGCCGCTTTTCTTCCCGATTTTTGTGCGGAATATTTTCTTCTGCAAGGGAAGCATACCGAGTTCATTCTTTTCAATGAAATCCATCTGCCCCGATAAAATCCGTATGACGATCGTTTCCCCGTAAACCGAAGGCATCACGGAAAGACGGAAATCTGTATTTTTTTCATCCCTGATTTCCGAAAAACTTCCGTCCTGGGGAATACGGTTTTCCCCCACGTCCATACCGCCCAGGACTTTGGCCCGCACCGACAGTCCCGCCGCCATATCCGGGGGCAGCCGGTACCTTTCTGTAAGAGTTCCGTCAATGCGGAACCGGACAAGGACAAATTCACGGCACGGTTCCAGATGGACATCGCTCGCCTTTTCCGAAACAGCGGCCTGCAGAATTCTCCGCATGGCAATTTCCGCATTGGCCGCCCGCAGTATTTCCATGATTTCTCCCTTCTGCAGGAAAAGCCCGCGGCCGGTTTCCCGCCGCAAGCCTTTCTTTTTACACCTGCATAATGCGCATAATATTCGTAGCGGAAGATTTCCGCCGGTTTATTTCCCCCTGCCTGACCCCTGCTGCGATGACACAAAGACTGCCTTCACGGAGAACGTTTTTATTTTTCAAAACGGCAGCGGACTGATGGAAAATGTCACCAGCAGATGCCAGCTGCTCCGCATAAACAGGATAAACACCCCAGAAAAGCATCATCTGCCGTACTGTCGTTTGATTGGAGGAAAGAGCATACACTTCGCAATCGGGGCGGTACTTGGACAGAAGGAGCGCGGTATTTCCCGTCATCGTCGGTGTGACAATCGCCTCCGCCTTCAATTCATGAGCTGCCGTCACCGCCGCGCGGCAGGTGGTATTTGATATGCTGTCATAAAGGTCCCTGTCCATGTCACGGTAGCGGAAAAGATGATGTTCCTGGAACTGCTCGGTATATTCCGCAATGGATGCCATCATGGACAGTGCTTCCACAGGATACTTGCCGCTTGCCGTTTCACCGGAGAGCATAATGGCGTCCGTACCGTCGTCGATGGCATTGGCCACATCCGTCACTTCCGCGCGGGTGGGACGGGGATTACGAATCATGGAGTCCAGCATCTGCGTCGCCGTGATGACAGGCTTCCCCTCATAACTGCTCTTCCTGATCATTTCCTTCTGGAGCCGGGGCAGTGTTTTCGGATCCACCTCTACGCCCAGATCTCCGCGGGCAATCATGATTCCATCGGCAGCTTCCACAATCTCTTCAAAATTGTCCACACCTTCCCGCGATTCAATCTTTGCAATGATCTTCATGGGCGAATGCAGGCTGTCAATAATTTCACGGATTTCCCGTATCCCCTTCGCGTCGCGGATGAAAGACGCCGCCACGAAATCAAAACCGTTTTCAATGCCGAAAAGGATATCTTCTTTATCTTTTTCCGTAATCCCGGGCAGCCTTAAAGAAATATCGGGAATGTTCACGCCTTTCTTTTCACCCAGTACACCGCCGTTTTTCACACGGCAGAACACACGGTTCTCTTCCACGTTTTCCACAATCAGTTCGATGAGTCCGTCATCGATAAGAATACGGTGCCCTGATTTGATATCTTCCGTCAGGTCTCTGTAATTGATGAATCCTTCTTTCCCGTTTCCAAGACGCTCTTCTGTCGTCAATATGAAAATACTGTCTTTCACCAGCTCCACGGGCTGATGGTTTTCCAGAAGCCCCGTACGTATTTCCGGCCCTTTCGTATCCAGCATGGCAGCGATAGGCCTCCCTGTCTCTTCTGCCGCTTTCCGCATGTTTCTCAGACGTGCCAGATGGCCTGCATGGTTCCCGTGGGAAAAGTTGAACCGCGCCACGTCCATTTCCTTTGCCAGCGACAGCAAAATGGCGTAATCATCTTCCCGCGGACCGATGGTACAGATAATCTTCGTCCTCCGCATAGTTCCTCCTCCAGGCAGCGGAAACTGTCCTTCCTGTTTCTATTGCCTAATCGGAATAAACAATATACACTCTATGTAAAGTAAAATATAAAAAGTATTTCCCGCTTTTCTTTATAGTGTACAAAAAGAGCGGGTATAAATAAAGCCTTTTCATTCCTTTGGAGGTTTCTTCATGAACTTTCACGATAAACGCGTCCGCATCGCCCTTCTTATCCTTGCTGCCCTCCTTGTCATTATCGGTTTCCGTATCGTTTCAAATATGATGGCACGAAACGCCGAAGCGAAACGAAGCGGGCAGGAACGGGTAGCTGTGGTGACCACATCCCATGCACAAAGGAAAACCATCGTGCCGAAATTTAAATTCGCAGGCACCCTTGACCCCGTATGGCAGGCAGATGTCGCCGCCAAAGTGGACGGACGCATTGAACGCATCCTCGTCAATGAAGGTGATGCTGTTTCCGCAGGCGATGCGCTCCTCCTTCTGGAACAGACCGATACAGGCGCAGGACTCCTTACAGCAAAGGGTGCTTACATTGACGCAGAAACAAACCTGCAGAAAGCGCAGGCCGATCTGGCTCGTTATGAAATCCTTTATAAAGAAGGGGCTGTCTCCAAAGAATCGCTGGACAATATGCGTTTTGCCCTCACGAATGCCCGGGGAAAACTGGATGCGGCAAAAGGCGGTCTTGACGCCGCCCTCTCCAAACAGAGCGGCACCACCGTCACCACGCCGCGGGCAGGCATTGTCCGGAAAAGATACTATCAGGAAGGCTATTATGCAAAAACAGGAACCGCCCTTTTCAACATTGCAGATATCTCCACGCTCCTTGTCAAAATAGATATCCCTGAAGGATATGTGCAAAGTATTTCCGTCGGAGGCACAGTGGATTTCACAATTCCCTCCATGAGCGGAAATGACAAACATGTCACAGGCACGATTACACGCATCAGCCCTGTCGCTACCCTGCCGTCACGAACCTTTGAAGCAGAAGTTTCCATATCAAACGACGACGGCCGTCTCCGCGGCGGCGTATATGCCGATGCCGTCATCACCGCTTCACCGAAAGAAAATGTTCTCACCGTCCCCCTGAGCGCCATCGTCATGCGCGATGACCAGCGGACCGTATATGTTGTTGAAAACGGGATCGCCGTCCGCAAAGTCCTTTCCGTGGGCTATATAGGCAAGGAAACCGTTGAAATTTTAGGCGGAATTACGGAAAGCGATACCATCATCGTCGGCGGCCAGAACAAAGTCCGTGAAGGCGGACAAGTCAAAATCAGCGAATAAATCCATTCCCAAACATACAGAGGACAATTATGATCGAGACATTTATCAAGAGACCCGTCTTCACCACCATGCTTATTTTCGTGCTGGTGGTATTCGGCCTCTGGTCCTACCCCGACCTGGGCGTAGATCTCTATCCCGATGTGGAACATCCCATGGTTGCCGTCACCGTCACTTATGAAGGCACGGCACCGGAAGAGATGGAAACCCTCATCACCAAGCCGATTGAGAACCGCATCAGCCAGGTATCGGGAATAAAAACCATCACCTCCAATATCCGCGAAGGCTTCTCCCAAACCATGCTGGAATTTGAGATAGGGACAGATCCCCGGCAGATGGCAGCGGAAGTCCGCGAAAAAGTGGCAGGTGTCCGCAGTCATCTCCCCGACGGCATCACTGAGCCGGTCGTACAGCGTTTCGATATCGCCTCGCAGGCTGTCATGAATATAACTTTCTCCTCCAATGAACGGAGCACCGGAGAAATACGGCGTATCCTGAATGATGTCGTTGTCAATGACCTGCAAATGATTGAAGGCGTCGCCGATATCAGCCTTTTCGGCGCCGGCGATCGGGCCGTCAAAATCCACGCGGACTCGGAAAAGCTGTCTCAGTACGGTATTTCTTTCCAAACTGTCCTTGAAAGAATAAACAATGCAAATATCAATACACCCGGCGGGAAAATCCGCGATGACAGCACAACCATTACCGTGCGCACCATGGGGAAATTCAACAGCATCGACGACTTCAAAAACATCATCGTTGCCAGCCACCAGGGCAGCCCTGTCTTCCTCACCGACATAGCTACGGTAGAAGACGCCTGGGAAGAAGAAGAAACCTTCTCCCGCACCAACGGCGTCCCTTCCGTCATGATGTCTGTCCGCAAACAGTCTCGTACGAATACAGTGGATATCATAGATAAAGTTCACGCCCGTCTTGATCAAATCGTGAAAAACGACCTGCCTCCAGACCTCCATATGGACATCATCAACGACCAATCCCTTTTCATCCGTGAAAATGTGCGGGACGTGTGGTTCACCATCTGCTTCGGCGGATTCCTGGCGCTCCTCATCACCTATCTCTTTCTCCGTGATATCCGTGCCACCATCATCGGCGGCCTTTCCATACCGACCTCCATCATTGCCACCTTCTTCCTTATGAAAGTCATGGGGTTCACACTGAATAACATGTCCCTCATGGGACTTTCACTGGCAGTAGGCTTTCTCATCGACGACGCCATTGTCCTTGTGGAAAACGTTTTCCGCCATATGGAAATGGGGAAGAATTCCTTTTCCGCAGCCAAAGACGCCACCAAAGAACTCATGCTTGCCATTCTGGCGACTTCCATGTCGCTTCTGGCTGTCTTTGTACCGATAGGAAATATGGGGGAAATCGTAGGACAGTATTTCCGGCAATTCGGTCTGACTGTCGCTTTCGCTCTCATATTCTCCACCGCTGCCGCCTACTCGCTGACCCCCATGATGTCTGCCCACTGGCTCAAAAATCTTTCAAAAAAGAAACGGGAAGACGGACCAGGTCGGCCGGAATGGATTACGAAAATCCTGGACGCATTTAACAGCGGCTTTGAAGCGGTCCGTGCCTTTTACGAAGAAATCATGGCTATTGCTTTGCACCATCCCGTGAAAATTATCATCGCCGCCTTTGCCACACTTATATTCAATATTTTCCTCATGCCCTTCCTTGGCACGGAATTCCAGCCGACTTACGATTCCGGTGAATTCCGTATTTCCATAAAAGCGCCGCCCGGTGTCGGTCTCCTTCAGATGGAACGCTGGACAAAACCCTTAGAAGACATTATCCGGGATATTCCCGACGTCCGCGTAGAAGCCATGTTCCTCGGCGGAAGGCGGATCCCCGTCAATGAAGGCGGCATCCATGTCAGGCTGAAGCCTCTGGAAGACCGCAGCCGCAGCATGCTCCCCATCATGGCAGAACTCCGTAAACGGTTCTCCCAGGTCGGCAACATGCAGGTCAGTGTCATGACCAACCAGGGCGGACGCGGCGACTCCCGCCCTGTACAGATCGGGCTCCGCGGAAATGATATGTCCAAACTTACAGCCTACGCCAATGATCTGGCGGAAAAACTCCGCGAAGTACCGGGGGCGGTTGATGTGGAAGTCATCGGCATCGAACCGGAACCGGAAATATCCATACACCTGAACCAGATTAAAGCCGGCAGTCTCGGGCTGGATAACGCCACGGTAGGGAAAGTCGTGCAGTATGCCTTCCAGGGAAAAAGCACGCGCCACTCCTACACCATCGGCAATAATGATTTCGATATCATCCTCCAGCTCGACAAAGAAAACCGCCGCACCATACAGGACGTAGCTGACTTGCGCGTCTCCACGGTGAACGGCACCTTCGTCAGACTGGGAGATATAGCGGACGTAATTCTCTCCTCCGGCCCCACCCGCATCGACAGGGAAGGACGCCAGCGGCAAATTGCCGTTTACGCAAATACATCGGGTATTTCCACAGGCGACCTCCTCTCGAAAATTGAAAACGAACTCATTCCCAACCTCAACATGGACATCGGCTACCGTTACAAACTCATCGGCAGCTCCGATATAATGAGCCGCGTCTTCCATGAAGTGCGGAACGCCATTATCTTAGCCGTCATTTTGATCTACATGGTGCTTGCCGCGGAGTTTGAAAGCTTCACACAGCCCTTCGTTATCATGATGAGCCTTCCTTTTGCCGTTATCGGCGCCGTCCTCGGCCTCCTCGCAGCAAACCAGACAGCCAACATGATGTCTCTTATCGGTTTTACCATGCTCTTGGGACTTGTCACAAAAAATGCCATTCTCCTCATCGACTACGCCAACCGGGCAAGAGCACGGGGCATACCGCTGGAAGATGCCATACTGGAAGCCTGCTCCCTCCGGCTGCGCCCCATCTTCATGACCACTCTTTCCACACTTCTGGGCATGCTCCCCATCGCTCTCGGCATAGGCGCAGGCGCGGAACTCCGCCAGTCCATGGGCGTCGTCCTTATCGGCGGCCTCACCACGTCCACTCTCCTTACCCTCATCGTCGTCCCCCTGATCTACCTTCTCACGGAACGCCATAAAATGCACAAACGTCCTGTGTCAATTAAGAAGTAAAATACAGCGCTCATCTCCGGTTCCACCACTTATATGAAAAGTATTTTCTACCGTTATCCATACTTCCTTTCCGGTCAAGATGGGGGATAAGAGAAATCCGTTACATGAAAAAACAGAAGGAGAATCTCCATGATAAAAATACTGTTTGTTTGCCACGGCAATATCTGCCGCTCCCCGATGGCGGAATTTGTTATGAAAAACCTCGTGGCAAAAGCCGGATTGGAACATTTGATTTCCATTTCATCCTGCGCGGCGACTTATGAAGAAATCGGAAACGACACCTATCCCCCTGTACGCCGGCTTCTCAAAGACAAGGGGATCCCTTTCACTAAACGGGAAGCACAGATCTTCACGCCTGCCGATTACGAAGAAAGCACTTATATCATCGGCATGGATGATGAGAACCGCCGCGATCTTTACCGTCTTACCAAAGGCGATCCGCAGAAAAAGATCTCTCTCCTTCTCGAATGGGCAGGGGAAAAGCGGAGTGTCGCCGATCCGTGGTACACTGATGATTATGAAACAACCTACCGTGATGTACGGGAAGGCTGCGCCGCGATTCTCAAAAGAGTCATGCCATGATTTCCGTTTACCCGGCTTTTTACAAAGACTTCCGCTGCAAGGCAGACAAGTGTGTCCACTCGTGCTGTATGCAGAACTGGGAAATCGACATCGACGAAGCCACGGCAATGAAATATCTCGTCATGACGGGAGAACCGGGAGAAACCATCCGCGCGTCCATGACAGGCACAAAAGGAAACCGCCGGTTCATCATGAAAGACGGCCGCTGCCCTCTTTTGCAGGAAAACGGACTCTGCCGCATCATTGCGGAAACGGGAGAAGAAAATCTTTGCGATATCTGTGCCATGCATCCCCGTTTCTTTGTGGAAAACGGAAATTTTGAACTGGTCGGTGTGGGACTTGCCTGTGAAGAAAGCGTGGAGCTTCTCCTGTCCAATTCCAAGCCTTTGCTTTTCATGGAAGACAGAGGCTTTTCTCTATTCAACTTTCCCACACTGCTTTCCGCTATGGGCTACAGTCTTCCCGAAGAAGCACTCTCCTATACGCCGACCATCAATGAAACTTACTGCCGGACCATTTTACACGCTCTTTCTCAAACGGAGCCTGTCGATGAAGCATGGACGAAGAGGCTCGCCGCTCTTTCCGGAACTTTCACTTCCACACTGAAAAAGGCAGCCTCATATCTTTCCGAAGCGCCTCTCCCGGAATTAACAGCGGTGTATCAATACATTTTCTACCGTGCCCTGGAAAAAGAACCTCTCTACGGCATAGACGCCGTCATGACATACGCCCGGCAAAGCACGGACTTCATCTTCATGGAAACTGCCGTATTCGGAGATCTCCCCGAAAACATACGGCGCTGGTCGGAGCAGATCGAATACGACACGGACAATACGGATATCCTTCTGTCGCTCATCACAAAATAATATTTCAGCAAAAAAGCAGATCCCGCTAAAGGACCTGCTTTCGTTTTCCCTTAAAATACCTTTCCTTTTAAGATTAAAAGAAAAATTTCATAAAGTTTTTACTGCATGCTCCTATACAAAAAGAGGGGATCCACTCCGCTTTTCATGGAGATATCTCAGTATTTCATACTTGTTTTTGCCAATTCTTCCAGAGATGGTTTCAGATAATTTCTTTCCGCGTCACTGGTCACTGCCAGGATTGCTCTGTACTGATTCTCTTTTTTCATGAAGTATCCCCGGATGTAAAGGGGTACGATGAAACCATCGGCATCGCTTATGACCCGCGCACCCGCCGTGTACGTATAGTCATTTAAACGGGTAATCGGTTCTATGTCCTGCAGCCGCACATGGGCAAAGTCTTCAGGGAGTTTCACCGGAGCCGTTTTATTATGCTCACGTATGGCGTCCATGATGAGTTCGTTAATCGCAGGTTCAGCACCCATCATGTAAAGGTTCGCCATCATAAGCGCCCCTGCAGACACCATATTTTGATCCTTCGCAAAGAAAGGATCCATTCCTTTTTTATTTTCTTCCGTTTCAGGGAAAGAGAAATTCACGACAAAGGCATCAAAGCTTCCCTCGTCAGAAACGGTGAAAAGCTGTCCCACAGGCAGCGTCCCTTCTTTTTCCGTGATAAAAGTTTTTTCTTTTCCTGTCATTTTTTTCGCAGACGGCGTTATGACGAAAGGCGTATAAACGGCGTTATTTCTTAAAGTGATTTTCTTTATAAGGAAAGGGGCTGTCTGTCTGTAAAGGTCTTTCACGACGTCTCCCGGACTTCTACGGAAATCGGCAGTCAATTGCCCGCCATCGTCCGTGCCTGTATCCGCCCCTTTATGGGCAGGTTCTGCAAAAACAGCGGCCATGGAAGAAACGGTGATCCCTGCCGCCAAAAATGCTGTCATGAGTCTTTTCATCGAAGTCCCTCCGCGCCTTTTACTAAAACAGGCTCCATGATCCGGCCTGTGGCCTGATTGGTATAAATGACAGTAACGCCAAATTGTCCTTTATCCGCCGCTGCGATGAAGAAGACATAAAAAGGCGTTTCCACACCGTATTGTTCTGCAAAAAGAAATATACTTCCATAAATAAATTCGGTCTGTCCGTCTTTTTTATAGACAAAACGATCATGGCCTTCTTCTTTTTTCATGCTTTCCCGGATAGTTTCAAGATTCAAAGTCCGGTTCTCTCCAAGGATATCAATTTTGCCCGGATGGGCTTTTTCCATGGCCCTGATGATTTCATTCCAACCGGCTATATCCTTTTCTTCCAATTTTACAGACATAACGACTGCCTGATGAAAAGCCTCCTTCGTCTCCATCTGCAGCTGAGAGAATCTGGTGGCTTCAAAAAGCTGTCCAAGCTGCTCCGCCATCATTTTTTCATGAAGTGCATCGCCTTTTCCAAATAATCCCATCCGCTTGACAGCAGGAAGGATTTCTTTCTCTACTTTTTCCCGGTTCCACTCTTTCTGCAGTTCTTTTCCCACATATGATTTATCTGCTTCCCGGAGGGTAACCTCATTTCCCAGCGGAAGAATATGTCCGTCCGACATTTTTAAATCGGATGCCAGAGACAGTCCGCCTGCCGCCAAAGCAAGCGTGAGCGCCAGGGCGCATATACGTTTTTTCATAATGCTCCTTTCATGAGCTGTCTTTAATCATTTTCTTTTATTATATCAGACCCCGAAAGTATTTCTCCAAAGCGCTGCATGACGAGGGACGTTAAGTGTCATTCAGCGTAATAGATTCTTCTCTCTGTGTCACCATCCCGTTTTCCGTTTTTCTTACAAGGCATTTTATCCCCGTTCAGAATGACGGCGGGAGGTAAGGCGTCATCCTGAGCGGACGGGAAGGATCTATACCCCTGATGAGGAAACTGCAGGCACCGCCTGAAAAACCTGTATTCGGAAACTGCCTTTTTATTCTCCCAATTCGCGGCGGATGAGTTCACTCTTCAATGCCTGCAGCTTGTCGGACAGGTTGATTTCCATCAAATCAGGATTAAGGAGACGTGTGTATTCCGGCCAGAGTGTGTCCAACTGTGTATTTGCATAGCGGATGATTTCAGGAAGCGCGGGCAGCGGAAGGTTTCTGCCGTTTTCTACGACAGGCCTCAACAGTTCTTCCACCGTATAAGTGCCTGCCTTCAGCTCTTTCCTGCGCCATTTCGCCGATTCCGTGACGAGGGTGAAGTCGCCGCCATCCGCCGCTTTTTCATCATGGAGGCAGACAAGGTCGGTAATCATTTTTCCCGTATCCTTTTTATAGAAACGATAGACTGTCTTGATCCCCGGATTTGTCATTTTTTCCACGTCATTGGAAAATTTCATGACAGGAATCTCTTCGCCGTCCGCTTCTTTCACCGCCATTTTAAAGACGCCCCCCAGCGCGGAAGTGCCGTCGGCCGTGATGATTTTCGTACCCACGCCCCACGAAGTGACGGTGCAACCCTGCGCTTTGAGGGACTGGATCGTGTATTCGTCAAGGTCGTTGGACCCGGAAATGATGGCATCGGGGAAGCCGGCTTCAGTAAACATGCGGGTCGCTTCCTGAGAAAGATAGGCGATATCTCCGCTGTCGATGCGGATCCCGTATTTCCAGGGAAGCCGCCCCTCTTCTTTCAGTTCTTTAAACACCTGAATTGCATGGGGTACGCCCATTTCAAGGACATTATAGGTGTCGGCCAAAAGGATGAGGTTGTCATGATACTGGCGAACGTATTCGCGGAAAGCATCTATCTCTTCATCAAAGCTCATGACCCAGCTGTGGGCCATCGTACCGAGGACAGGAATGCCGAACCGTTTTCCCGCTTCCACATTGGATGTGCCGTTGAACCCTCCAATCATAGCAGCCCGCGCGCCCCAGAGTCCGGCGGAATGTCCCTGCGCGCGGCGGAGACCGAATTCCATCAGGGCGTCTTTCGGCGCCACAGTGCGCACACGGCGCGCTTTCGTGGCAATGAGGCTTTCATGGTTCATAATCATGGATAGACCCGTTTCAAGAAGCATGGCTTCTGTCGTAGTGCCATGGAAACGAAGAAGCGGTTCGCCGGGAAAGACTACAGTGCCTTCCGGTACAGCATAAATATCTCCTTTAAAGCGGAAGTCTTTCAGGTAATCAAGAAAGGCGGGATAAAAAATTTGCAGACTTTCCAGATAAGCGATATCTTCTTCATCAAAACGGAAATTTTCTACAAACTGCTGGAGATGCTCAAGCCCTGCCACGATGGTGTAGCCGCCGTTAAAAGGATTCTTTCTGTAAAAACGGTCAAATACGACTTTCCGTTCATGGCGTCCTTTGTTGAAAAGGGCATTTGCCATTGTCAATTGGTATAAATCGGTAATCAAGCCATTCATTTTTATTCCGCCTTTCCTTATATACTTATTCTCAAGACTTATCGTTTTTCATTTCCCTCACCACGGTAACAGGTCCTTCCCATCCGTTCAGGATAACACCTCACCGTTCCTCGTCATTCGGCACTTTTAGCTGCCAGCTGTCGGCTGATAGCTTTTATCTTCTTACGGCTTCCTTCATCATGGGTACAGATCCTTCACATTCGTTCAGGATGACGATTAACGTTTCTCTTATTATGATGCCCTTTCCTCCAATCGTCATTCAGAACGGCTGCAAGCATTCTTTATGGGAATGACGGGAAACGGGATAGTGACACAGAGTGAAGAATCTGTTACTCCGAATGAAGTCCCACCGTCAATACCGCTTTTTGCACAAGGATCATGGAAACCGCCGCCATAAGAAGCTGCTGGCGCACGTAGTGCGATTGAGGATACTCGCTTGTCGTAATGATTTAAATCGTAAAAGAATAGTTAGCTTGCAGCTGACAGCTTTTATCATCTTACAGCTCCCCTCATCACGGTAGCAGATCCTTCACATTCGTTCAGGATGACGATTATCGTTTCCCTCACTACAACAGCAAATCCTTTGCTAATGTTTCGTATGACACCTAATGGAAATCATATGCTCCGGCTTTTAACTCACAGCTAATAGCTAACAGCTGCCAGCTCACAGCTGATAGCTTTTATCTTCTTACGGCTCCCCTCATGCGAAGCGCTGCTCTTAGCAGCAGATAAAAAGCTGTCGGAAATCCATGACGAACCTTTTATTTTCGGGAGCCCTTCGTATTTAGACTCCATTATAGCACTTCCCCGCCGGTCTTTCAGAAAATGAAAAAACGCGTCCACATGGAACGCGCTTTCTTTTACAATTCAACTTCTTCCGTCTTTCCGGTAAAATCCGTGATGACCGCGTTCCCCGATGCCAGCCTGAACACGGTATACCTGCCGTCTTTCCGGATCCCGTCCAGGGATTCCTCACAGCTCCTCAGCATGGCGCGCCGCGGTTCCTCCCCTTTATCCTCCCGCAGTTTGCAGGATATGCAGATATTCGACTGATCCGGATGGGTGGTGCAGATTTCCGCGCGGTCATTCAGAAGAAGCTGTCCGTAAATCTCATCATCTTTATCAAAGAGGAAATGGATTACGCCGCCGCAGACACAGACATTATTCATCGGCCGGAGACGCGGCCAGATGCCGTCCAAAGTGGCCAGATAAAACACCCCGCATTGTTTCAGATATTCAGTAATTCTTTCCGCCGCTTCCATACAAATTCCTCCCGTCCTTTATTTCTACACTTATTCTATCATACTCCCAAAAGAAATATTTACTTCAATCCCGCTTCCGCTTCTTCTCTGCCCGCCAGGATTTTCACTTCCGTATCCAGATGGGTAAGAATCTCGATGACCTCTTTTCGCGTGTCCGCCGTAGCGTTGATACGGCAGGTTGCCCGCCGTGGATCGATAGTGGTCAGAATGCCGAGATACTCGTATCCTTCCATGATACGGTTGACGTAGTTTACATCGCACGGTGCGATTTCGATATAGACGCTGTTATCCACGGGCGCGCCTCCGGAGAATAGTATACGGCGGCAGATCCTGCCCTGTGATCATCGTCAGCTCTTCCAGCGGATGAGGCGCTGCTGACACTTCTTCACCGTCTTTATTCGTCAGCCGTCCGATCGTAACGGAAAATACATCACCTGCCGGGGTAAGACATTCAACAACCTCTCCCGCTTTGAAATAGTTGCGCTGCTGCACTTTGACCGTATTATTTTCTTTATGCTGCTCCAGAACAAGACCGATAAAATCATAGGGCTGCTCCGGCTGGGACTTCACATACTCCTGGGCGGAATGGTCGGGATCCTGGAATGCGAAAGCCGTCGTGTAAGGACGATGGGATACCTTTTCCAGTTCTTCCCGCCATTCCGGATGAACGGAAAATGCCGCCCCCGATTCGTAGTACGAGTCAATCGCTTTCCGGTACGCCGCCACAACCGCCGCTACATAGTAGACACTCTTCATGCGGCCTTCAATCTTCAGGGAAGAAACGCCGGCTTCGATGAGTTCGGGAATATGGTCGATCATACAGAGGTCTTTGCTGTTAAAAATATATGTGCCGTGCTCATCTTCTTCCACAGGGAAATACTGGCCCGGACGGGATTCTTCCATCACGGAATACTTAAAACGGCATGCCTGGATGCATTCGCCCCGGTTGGACTGGCGTTTCCCGTTTGTAAAATAATTGGATAAAAGGCAGCGGCCGCTCCAGGAAATACAGAGCGCCCCATGGCCGAATACTTCCAGTTCGATATCCACCCGTTTTCTGATGTCCGCCATTTCCGAAAGAGACACTTCTCTGGCAAGAACGACGCGGGATGCGCCCATATCTTTCCATCTCTTGACGGTGCGCCAGTTTGCCGCACTCGCCTGCGTGCTTACATGGATTGGCAAATCAGGCGCTGCTTCACGGGCGATATCAAATATGCCGAGATCGGAAATCAGGACGGCATCCGCATGGATATCCTGTAAATATTTCAGGTATGTATCAAGTCCTTCCAGATCTTCATTCCGGGGAATGATATTGACCGTGATATACACTTTCTTTCCCATGGAATGGGCATACTCCACAGCCTCTTTCATTTCTTCCCGGGTAAAATTGCCGCCGTACGCACGGAGGCCGAAAGCTTTTCCCGCCATATATACCGCGTCCGCCCCGTAAAGGAGCGCCATTTTCATTTTTTCCATATTTCCCGCCGGCGCGAGAAGTTCCATTCTTTCCACTTGTGTTCCTTTCTTCCCTTATTTCCTTATCTTCCTTGACACCGCAAGACCGTCGCCTGCTTCATGGATAACCGTATCATAATGAATCTCCACATATTCCAGGTATTCCCGCAGGCGCGTGACAAGCGTCCTGTACCGATGCGCCACAGGTCCCCCGCTTCGCACCAATCCTCGGAAGAGGATATTATCCGCCGCGATAACCGCATTTTCCGACAATTTCGGCTCAATAAGTTTCAAATGGCGGAGGTATTGCCCCTTCGGACCGTCAAGGTAAATAAAATCATACAGCCCTGTGAGCGCGGGAAGCACTTCTCCCGCGTCCCCCAAATGGCACCGGACACGCTGCTCAAATCCTGCCGCCTGCATGACGGATACAGCCCGTTCATTCCGCAGGGCATCTATTTCTATGGTATCAATTTCCGCCAGAGGAAACCGTTCCGCCAGAAGCAAAGCGGAATAGCCGACAGCTGTCCCCACTTCCAGTATCCTCTTCGGATCGGCTTCCGCCGCGGTGTCCAGCAGAAGTTTCCTCTCCGCCGCACGCAGAATGGGAATGTTTTGTTCTTCCGCTTCCCGCTCCAGTTCCTTTTTCAAATCCGCAATCATGGCCATATCAGCCTTCCGTCCCATAGATGCGGTCGATTTCCGCCTGATGCTCTTCAAATGTCTTCGTAAAGACATGGCGGCCGTCTTTTTCCGCCACATAGTAAAGATACTCTCCGGGTGCCGCGTCAAGCACCGCACGGACAGCATCCATGCCGGGACTGCCTATGGGGCCGGGCGGAAGCCCCTGCCGTTCATATGTATTATAAGGCGAATTAATCTTCGTATCCGCTATGGTCAGTTCTTCTTTCTGCCTGCCCAATGCATACTGGATGGTGGCGTCAATCTGAAGAGGCATCTGCTTTTCCAGACGCGTCAGAATGACAGAAGCGATCGGCACCTGATCTGCTTTTATCCGTGCTTCCCGCTCCACCATAGACGCGATGGTCATGAGGGCATGAATAGAAAGATGCCTCTCCTCCGCCCGCTTGCGCAATGCAGGCGTAAGCATTTCATCCGTGCGCCGATACATCATGTCGGCAATCTGCCGGGCGGAGCAAGACTTCGGAATTTCATACGTATCGGCGAAAAGAAATCCTTCTCCTTTCACCTTTGCCGCCTCAGGACCGTACATGTAAGGAAAAGGCGCATAAGTTTCCGCTTCATGAAGAAAATCCCCATAGCATTTCAGACCCGCTTTCTGAAGAGCGTCTGCAATCTGCACCGCCGTGAAACCTTCCGGCACGGTGATTCTCACCACTTCTTCTTTTCCGTTTTTCAGAACCGAAATCGTCTCCGCCACTGTCGAGCCCCGCCGGAATGTATAGTACCCGCTTTTAAGCGCCTTCCCGTTTCCCGTGGACAAAAGCATGACTCGGAAAACAGGGGCACTGCGGATAACGCCTCTTTCTTCAAGCATTTCTCCGATTTCCCGTCCCGTGGCATTCTTCGGTATTTCCACCGTCACCGTTCCATCCGCCGGTCCGTGATAAAAAGAATAAAAATAGAAAAACAGGCCTGCCGCAAGGGCCGCAAAAGCAATAATCACCCCGTACAGGTATTTTCTTTTACCCTTTATGAAAGATGTTTCCTCCATAAAACCTCTCTTGTTCCAATTGCGGAAGAACAGAAATCATCGCAGCCTTCCGCTGTTTTCATGACTGGTTTATTATACCACAACTCTGAAAATAGCCGCTTTTTCCCCACCGTGCTACAATATGTCCATCAGTAAAGGAGGAACTCCTATGGAAATCAAAATCGGAATCGCCGGTACCGCCGGCCGGACCGTCACGGAAAAAGATACTGCCCTTGCCGTCAGAAGCGGTTCTCTACAAGTCCTTGCCACTCCCGTTTTATCCGCCCTTATGGAAGAAGCTGCCGTTGCCGCCCTTGCGCCCTGCCTGCCGCCGAAACAGACTACGGTGGGCGGTTTCATCGCCGTCCGCCACAACGCGCCCACCCCCGTGGGACAAACGATCAAAGCGACTGCCACCGTGACGGCGGTCAGAGGAAAGAAAATATCTTTCACCATCACCGCCTCTGATGAAAACGGCGCCATCGGTGAGGCGGAGCACACCCGTTTCCTTGTGGATGAAGAAGCATTCATGAGGAAATTACACAAATAAAAGGATTTTCGGATCAAAAGGCATGGCAAAAGACGCCCGCGGTATTCTGCGGACGTTTTTCATTGATGCTTTATTTTTTTGTATTCCTTTCCGCAGCACGTTCCACCCCTGTCCCGTCAAAAACGGGGATAAAACCTTGATCGGAAGATTCTTTCTGCTGGACATAGCCGTCTTCAATGCCGAGCGCTTCCATGTACGCTTCCGCCTCTTGGTATTCTTCATCGGTAATCCGGCGGTTGATTTCAGAAAATTCTTCCGCTCTTCCGTGGGGCGTGTACTGCCGCATAAGGCTGAAAAGAACATCCCCTTTTCGAAACGTTTCCGCCACATATTCCAAAACGCCCTTCGTGTTTTTCATCTGCCCCGGCAAAATGAGGTGGCGGATCAGAACACCTTTTTTTAATATACCGTCGGCGCCGATTTCATAGGGGCCTGTCTGCCGGAACATCTGCTCAATGGCAGGCACCGCCTTTTCAAAGTAGTCCGGCGCACTGCTGTACCGCTTGGCCGCCGCAGCGTCACTGTACTTCAAATCGGGAAGCCAGCACTGTATTTTCTTCCGCAGGAACGCCACGGTATGAACGCTTTCATAACCGCCGCAGTTGTACACCACCGGCACGGGAAGCGGTTCTCTCAGACTTTGAAAAACGGCATGGGTAAAATGGGTCGGTGTCACAAGGTCGATATTGTGCGCCCCCCGGGCAATAAGCTCACGGTAAATTTCTGTCAGCCGCTCCACGGATATTTCTATCCCCTGGCACAGTTCGGATATTTCATAATTCTGGCAGTACACGCAGGACAAATTGCACCCTGCAAAGAAAACTGTCCCCGCGCCACGCGTTCCGCTGATACACGGTTCTTCCCAATGATGGAGCGCCGCCCGTGATACGATAGGGAGCATGCCTGTCCGGCAGTAGCCGACGGGCCCCTGTCCGTGAACGGACTCCCGCCGCAGCACACGGCACCCCCGCGGGCAGATATTACAGATACTCATAGTATGTCCTTTATATAAAGCGGGCCTTCCCGCAGAATTTCCACTATTTGATTATACACTGAAAGAAGAAAATACATTGCCCCCTCCCTGTAAAAATCTTATAATGATACATATTATGGATAAAGCTGAAAGGAGAAATTTTATGGAACAGCAATCCGGTTTTTTGGACAGAATTTTTCACCTGAAGGAAAATCACACGTCCGTCAGGACAGAAATCATGGCGGGCATCACGAGTTTCATGACGATGGCGTATATCCTGGCAGTCAACCCCGGCATCATGAGTGCCGCCGGCATGGATAAAGGCGCGCTTCTTACCGCGACCGCCCTCGCCGCCTTCATCGGTACTGTCCTTATGGCACTCTTTGCCAATTACCCCTTCGCCCTCGCTCCCGGCATGGGACTGAATGCGTTCTTCGCGTTTACTGTCGTCGGACAGATGGGCTATTCCTGGCAGACCGCTCTCGCCGCCGTTTGTCTGGAAGGCGTGATTTTCATTGTCCTGTCTCTTACCAATGTGCGCGAAGCGATTTTCAACGCAATCCCTATCAACCTGAAACGGGCAGTGTCGGCAGGCATCGGTCTGTTCATCGCTTTCATCGGATTGGTTTCCGCCAATATCATCGTTTCCAATCCTGCTACGAAAGTTTCTCTTTTTTCCTTTAAAGGAGCAATTGCCGCAGGCACATTCCACACCGTGGGAGTTCCGGTTCTCCTCGCTATCCTGGGCGTGCTTTTTACAGGCATCCTCATGGTGAAAAAAGTGAGAGGAAATATTCTCTGGGGTATCCTCTTCACATGGGGACTCGGCATCCTCTGCGAACTCACGGGGCTCTACATCCCTGATCCTGCAAAAGGCGCATTTAGCACCCTGCCGGATCTTTCTGCAGGCATTGCCTCTTTTATCCCTGTAAGCCTTTCCCCCATTTTCATGCAGCTTGATTTCTCTAAAGTGATGACTCCCGACTTCCTCGTCGTCCTTTTTGCCTTCCTCTTCGTGGATATTTTTGATACCCTCGGCACCCTGGTCGGCGTTTCCGCCAAAGCAAATATGCTTGATGACGAAGGGAAGCTGCCCCGCATCAAAGGCGCTCTCATGGCGGATGCTGTCGCCACCACCATCGGCGCAGGCCTCGGGGTTTCCACGACAACCACCTTTGTAGAAAGCGCGGCCGGCGTTTCCGAAGGCGGACGAACCGGTCTTACCGCTGTCACCGTAGCCATCCTTTTTGCCCTCTCCCTCTTCCTCTCGCCTTTCTTCCTGGCGATTCCCGCCTTTGCCACCGCCCCCGCTCTCATCATCGTGGGCTTCCTCATGTTCACCGCTGTCACGGGCATTAACTTCAGCGACCCCACCGAAGCCATTCCCGCATATATCGCCATCCTTGCCATGCCTTTCACATACAGCATCGCCGAAGGCATCTCGTTTGGCGTCATCACCTACACCGTCATGAACGCCCTCACAGGAAACGGGAAAAAGATCAGTGCCCTGATGTATATTCTGACCATCCTCTTCATCGGGAAATATATCTTCCTCTGATCGAAGTATTTCCTACAAATGAAACGATAAATTTTTGAAGCACCACGGACCCTTCTTATCAGATAACGGTAAGGAGGGTATTTTACATGTTATGCTCCTTGCAGGCAAATTCGTCCGCCTCAATTTTATACACCGCCACATGCGCTGCCATTCGATCAGTAAACTCGAAATGCTTTTTATCCTGGCATTCCATGAAAATCGTGAGGATCTTTTTCTTCTCTTCCCTATCCTTTACCACGAATACCGGCCCGCTCCCGATGATGCTGTGGTAGTACTCCGTGTAATCGCAGGCTTTCTCCGCCCGTCCCATGACACCGCCGTTGTCGATTTCAAAGCCGATGACAGGATTTGATTCCGCCAGTTCCCGTTTCAGCCCGGCATCAGCGCCATGGAAATACACCGTAAGCTGTCCCCCTTCATAAGAGTATCCGTAGTTTACGGGCACGACAAAAATGCGTCCGCCGTCCTGAAACCCCAGACGGACGATCCTGCATTCATCCAGAACTTTTCTGATTTCCGTTTCTTCCGTAACTTCTCTGTCTTTTCTTCTCATCATGACCTCCTTAATCCTTTGTCACCTGCTTAAATTGTACCACTCTGTATAAATTCCATCCTTATTTGTGCTATGATGGAAAAAACATCTGCGGAAAATATATTTTCTTACAAAGGAGATTATTATGTTTGAAAATGACAGCCGTTCTTCTTTGCGGAAATGGATTTTTGCTGCTCTCCTCGCCGCGGCAGGCGTCCTTCTTTCACCGGTCTTTTCCTTTCCTTTGGGAGTGACCCGTGCTTTCCCGCTCCAGCACATGATCAATATCTTTCTTGCGGTTCTCTGCGGCACGCGGTATGGTGTTTCCGCCGCCTTTACCACATCGGTTATAAGAAACATCATCGGCGCCGGATCGCTCCTCGCCTTCCCCGGCTCAATGATCGGCGCTTTCCTGTCAGGATACCTGTACAGCCGTACGAAAAAACTGTGGGCAGCCGTCCTTGGAGAATTCGCGGGCACATCGCTCATCGGCGGCCTTGTCTCTTATCCGTTGGCCGCTCTCTTTATGGGGTCGTCAAAAGGAGCTTTTTTCTATATTTCTCTCTTTTCCGTTTCCTGCGGCGCCGGGTGCTTCATTGCTTTCATCGTCCTCAAAGGGATCCATATCTTTCAAACAAATACGATAAAAGAAAAATAATATTTCTTTCAAAATTGACTTTCCGAGGCCTTCAGGCCTCTTTCTTTCTGCACAAAAATGACGGCTGCACGCTTACTATATACGATTTGTATGTACAATTAACATCAGGCGTTAAAACCATTGACAGTTTTTATTTCCATCAGATATAATAAGTCTGTTTTGAGACATATTTCATTCATTTTTTATATTTCGTTTAAGTCTTGCTATCTAAATGAGAACCAAGGACAACAAGGGGATTTATTCAATGAGACATACCATACTGAGAGCCGCCGTCTGCGCATTTTTTGCCGGTGCAGCGATGACCGCCTCCGCGGCCAACCCATTTTCTGATGTAGAAAGCGATTCCTGGGCATACGAAGCCGTCGCTTCCCTGTCAGACCAGAACATTGTCGAAGGCTATCCTGACGGCACATTCAAAGGCGACAAGCACATCACCCGTTACGAAATGGCGCAGATTACCGCCCGCCTGCTGGCAAAAAGAGACTCTCTTTCCGCTGATCAGCAGTCCGTCGTAGACAAGCTTTCAAGAAAGTATGCTAATGATCTCTCCAGCCTCGGCGTCCGTATTTCCGAACTGGAAAAGAAAACAGGAAAAACATTCCTTATTACTGAACTCCGCGTACAGGGCATTGACCGCTACGACAACATTTTCACGGAAAAAAAAGAGAAACACTATGAACTGGGCGCCCGTGTCCGTTTGAATACGATTACCAGAGTAAATGACCGTTCCACCTTGTACGGCCAGCTGGAAACTTTCATCAGCATGAACGGCAGGGAAATGTTTGACCCCAATAAGTACACTTACCACAAAGACGGCTCCATGCATGTTGCCGGCGGTCACAATGACGGCGATGTCCACCTGAACCGCCTTTTGGCTACCTACCAGTTCGGACCAAAGCAGGATACCTCCAACCTTCCCTTCGGCCCCTCCAAAAACCTCATCGGTATCGGCCAGTTTCCTGTAAAAATGGGGGTCACCGGCTACACCTATGACGGCGAATTCAAAGGTGCTTTCCTGAAACTCGGCGACTACCTGAAGGGCCACCAGTTTACTTTCGCTTTTGGCCGCGCTACAAATATCAGTGTCAACTATACCGCGCCCATGATGCACGGAGTCAAGGTAACGCCGATTGCCAAGAGCAAGCTGATTGGCGAGCTTTCCACCAACAAAGTAGTGGCCGCTGCCGTTGCCGCCGATCCGTCTCTCAAAGCCATCCTCGGACAGGCAAAAAATCTCATCAACAGCAGCAATAACCTTCCCGAACTGAAAACTAATCTGAACACTATCGTAGGTGCCATCGGTTCCAAGAACCCGGCACTCGCATCAGCCGTAGCTGCCAAACTGGGAGCGCTCAACCTTGACGCACTGGCAGGCGGCTCCATGGTCTATAATCCCGCCACCGATACCCTCTACCCCATGGGTAAAGACGTCATGATGGACTGGGGCGAAGACGAAGACGTGCCGGTCACTTACGCTTCCTATATTTACAAAATACCGGATAAATGGGAAGTCCATGCGTATGCCATGAAAGCAAACGGTCCTGTCGGACACATCTGCGAGGCCTACGGCTTTGCCGGTTCCTACTACGTCACACCGAAATGGAATATCCACGGCGAATTCGTCAAGAATCTCCGTGTCCTTCCTTTGAATAACGAGAAGCCTCACAGCTTCAATTACGGTTTTTCCTATGGAACGGCAGACGTGCTTAAGCCGAAATCTTTCTCCATCGGCATCGATTATATTTACAGCCAGGCCGGCACATACTTTGGCGGCTCCGGCAATGATATCGCCGACCAGTACATGGGACATGTGTATAAAAACTGGCATGGCATGAAAAATGTTCCGGCGTACTTTGCTGATAAGATGGATGCCCTGACCGACGGCAACCCTGCCAACGACCACAACAATTTCGGCGGCGCCAAATTCTTCCTGGCAAAAGCAGCTTATGTTCCCATGAAAGGACTCATCGTAGAAGCTGATTACGGATTTAAGGCCAAAGACATGGGTGGCAAAAAAATGGACAATATGCTCATGCTGAAAGCGACCGCTTACATCAAATAATGGAATAAAAGAAATACTTAACCCGTGATGGTAATTCTGTCACGGGTTTTTACTTGGCTGTAAGAAAATGGCAGCAGCCATGTTTCCTTCTCTGACAAAACCAACCATCTGCCACTCCATTTCTCAAAAAAAGCACAAAGAAATAAGTTCTTTGCACTCTAATGAAACTGCACCTCGGATTCCAAAAAGCCCATCATAGCCTTCCGTTTTGATTTGCCGGCAAAGGTAATACTGATGACAGGACCTCATCCGGAGTGCCAGCGAAGAATCTGTACCCGTGGTGAGGAAAGCTGTAAAATGTCATCAGCGTCATAGATTCTTCACTCTGTGTCACCGTTCCGCTTTCCCATTTTTCCCACAAAACATTCTTATCCCCGTTCAGAATGACCACGTACGGTAAAACGTCATAATGAGTGCCAGCAAAGAATATGTACACATAATGAGGGAGTCGGTAAGGCGTCATCCTGAAGCGATAGCGAAGGATCTATTGCCGTGGTGAGGAAAGCCGTAAAATGTCATCAGAGTCATAGATTCTTCACTCAGTGGCACTGCCCCGCTTTCCCGTTTTTCCCACAAAACATTCTTATCCCCGTTCAAAATGACCACCGTACGGTAAAACGTCATAATGAGTGCCAGCGAAGAATCTGTACCCGTAATGAGGGAGCCGGTAAAGCGTCATCCTGAAGCGATAGCGAAGGATCTATTGCCGTGGTGAGGAAAGCCGTAAAATGTCATCAGCGTCATAGATGCTTCACTCTGTGTCACCGTTCCGCTTTCCCGTTTTTCCCACAAAACATTCTTATCCCCGTTCAGAATGACGCTTTAGGGGAAGACGCCTGACATCATCCCCACAGCTTTCTGTTTCGACTTATTCATACTCTCGCTCACAAAATCGTTTCCGCCGTGCCCACATACCACTGCGGCCGTTCCTCTTTTATTTTGGCCGCCAGCTTTCTTTGCTGCACTTCATTTTCCGCCATCAGGAAAAAAGCGGATCCTGACCCTGTCATTATCGCTTTTTTGCAAAGAGAGGACAGATAGGAAAACGTTTCCCCAAGAACGGGCTCCGCCTTAAACAGGACGTCTTCAAAATCATTGGAAAGAGATGCCAGCAGCATAGTACGGTCTTTATTTTTCAAAGCCTCTATACAGCTTTCTGCCGTACCTGCCCTGCGGCGGGAAAAACCGTCCAGCAGTCCGTAGGCTTTCCCTGTGGAAATAGAAACACCGGGCCGGACGATAACTACGGGCAGTCCCGCCCAACCGGCAAGAGGAGTAAGTTTTTCACCGATCCCTTCACAACGCCGGCACCCGCCTGCCACGCAGAAGGGAACATCAGCCCCCAGCCTCGCCCCCATATCCGCCAACGCCGCAAGAGAAAGCCGCTGCCCTGTCATTCTGTTTAATCCGCGGAGGACAGCCGCCGCGTCAGAGGAGCCGCCGCCCATTCCCGCTTCCGACGGAATCTGTTTCACCAGTTCCATGTGGACACCGCCGGAAAATCCTGTTTCTCTGAAAAATAATTCCGCCGCTTCCCACATGAGATTTGCTTTTCCCCCCGGCGCAAGCCCTTCTTTAATGGAAAGAGAAATCCCTCCCGCTTCCGTAAGTGTCACTTCATCGCAAAGAGATATACTGTGCATCACGCTGTCAATCTCATGATACCCGTCTTCTCTCTTTTCCCCCACTGATAAAGTCAGGTTGATTTTCGCATAAGCCTTTTCTGTAATCATTATGATCCCCATTCGTTATTGATGGCTCTATTATATCATTCCGCCAGCGGCATAATAGATATGAAATACTTCTATATCGAAAATATTTGTTGTCATTTGGGTTCCTTTTCCGTATAATTCAAAATATAGAACATTGTAGATATGTTAAATCGTAAACAAAATCTTTTGTGAAGAACCCGAAATTGAAAGGATGAATTTTATGTACGGCATGTTTTTTGATACCTATGATACCCCTGTGTACCGCCCGCCAAGTGAAGCGGCCAGCTTTATTCTCCGCGTAACCCGCGGCTGTGCGCATAACAACTGTACCTACTGCAATATGTACCGCGGTGTCAGATTTGAAAAGCTTTCTGATGAACAGATCATGCGCCAGATTGAGCTTGCCCGTGCCACTGACGCGGAAGGTGTACGCCGCGTATTTCTTGCTGACGGCGACGCCCTTGTATTGCCCACTGACCGTTTGCTGAAAATCCTGGCAGTATTGAAAGAATATTTCCCCAACTTAGAAAGAGTAGCGTCTTACGCCGCGCCGGGAGATATCCTCCGCAAATCCGTGGAAGAACTCACCGCTCTCAGAAAAGCAGGCCTCACCCTGCTCTACTACGGTATGGAAAGCGGCGATTCCCAGACACTGAAAGAGATCCGCAAAGGAGTAAACGGCGAGCAGTCCATCGAAGTAGGTAAGCGCGCCATCTCCGCAGGAATGCAGCTCTCCATCATGGTCATCCTCGGCATCGCAGGCGTAGAAGGATCGGAGCGCCACGCTCTTGCCACCGCCCATGCCATCAATGAAATCAAGCCGACCATGCTTTCTGCGCTGTCCCTCATGCTCTATCGCGGCAGCGAACTGAAAGACCAGTTTGAACGAGGCGAATTCCATCCCCTGCCGCCGGCGGGACTTATGAAAGAACTCAAACTGATTATGGAGAACGTGCATCTCCCTGATAGCGAACGTATGATTTTCAGAAGCAATCACGTGTCCAACTATATCCGTCTGGCAGCAACACTCCCCGCCCAGAAAGATCAGCTGATGGAGGACATAGAGGAAAGCATCGACTACCTGTCCCAAATAAAAGACTGGGATATTTACAACCACGACTGGACAAAATAGTTATGACAGTAAAGGAGACTATTATGAAAAAATTACTGACTTCCGCAGCACTCGCCCTGACCCTCACCACCGCAGGCATGACTTCCTACGCCGTAAACTGGGTCTACCTCGGACAGGACGGAAACGACCGAATCTATTATGATACCTCTTCCGTTTCCCGCCAGGGCAACCTGGTTGCCGTCACCATGCAGGAACGAGAAATGGACGACGAGGTAGAAGAGTACAATTATCTTTTTGACACCCATCGGAAGAAATACACCCTTGCTTCCAAAATTGAATATGATCGAAACGGGAACGTCAAGAAAATTGAAACTTTCCATGAATCGGATTTCGGATGGAAAAAAGTGAAAGAAAATTCGGAAGAAGAGCTGCTCTATAAACAGATCGTGAATAAGCCGGCCACTGCCTCACTGTAGCCGTCCATAAGCGGGAAATCGGCAGTGAGGTGGGAATATATCCATATCTTCAATACGGAAAGAAAAACATACGCTGTCAATTTCGGACCGCTGCTCTCGGGCATCGGACTTCCTCTCCCCATTTAAAAATCCCGCCCCAATTAACGGGCGGAATTTTTAAATGGGTTTTATTTTCTTATTCCGGTTCAATAATGAAAGAGAGAGAAGAGAAATACTTCGGCGTGGTATGTTCATCCTCTTTCTCCCCTGCCACTTCCACACCTACTACGTTCAGACCGTTTGCGCTGACAGTAACTGTAGCGTAACCGTCCGCGTCGGCTGTGGACTCATTAGTCAGGTCATTGATGACGTCCTTGATGAGAGGCGCGTTCGCATAGGGCTTGCCATCTTTGTACACACGGATTCTATACGTATCGCCCTTGCGGAGCGTCAGCGGATTCACCTGGGGAACGATCTGGATTGGCACGTTATAAATGCCGCCCGGCTTTACATCGGGACTCCAGTAGTTAATGTTCCATTTGATCGCGTGGGTCGTCTTCACCGCGTCCGCCACTTCCGCAAACGGAGCCTGATGCATCTTGCCGGAGCTGTCTTTCGTGAAGAAGCCATAGTCAAAGAAAGTCACCGTTACACCCAACTCATCTGTAGGAATGATGGAAATATGATCCTCATAATTTACAGTTTCCACATTCATAGCGTCGAAATTCTTATCATAAGCTTCCACCGCCTTCACACAGGACAGATTGTACGCGTTGTCTGTCGGTCCTTCCCCAAGGACAAGGGCTTTCTGGTCAAAACGGTTTGCGATAAACACGCCGTGGGCAGACACGGAAGAGCAAGCCGTGCCAATAGACAGAGCAGCCGCGCAAAGTAACAGTACGTATCTTTTTTTCATGAAAAACCTCCCTTAAATAATAACCAATTTAATCATAATTATATGTATAATTATATCACACCTTATATTTAATTTTAATCCTATATTTTTGTAATAAACATTTCCCTTAGGTTACACCGTATGGCTTAAACATTGCCGGCGATCTACGAGTTATCGCTTAGATAGGAAGAGTTCAGTAAGTTCGGTAGTGTCAATCATTTTTCACAAATTCAGAACTACCGTCAGCAATGAATAAATTAACAGGTAATTCCTGTTCGAAAATCTGGTTCTTCTCCAGCGCAAACAGATACTGCGTGTTGAGGTAATGTTATGTCTCCGGTCTGATCTGACGACATAACAAAGTCTGGTACAAACGAGTGTTAAGGCACTTTGACCATCCGGGAAGACACCGATCGAGTTCTCCCCTTGGCGATACTCTCCACTGCCATCCATTTGACCTTTTCTTTCTCCATCTGCATAAGACCGGTTTGAATACTAATATATCTCTGCTTTTCTGGTTCAAATGAATATATTCCAATGAGGCATTTTCGAATCCATCCCGCTAATTTCATTCCTATACCAAATATATCACTATTTCAGCAGACTCTTATAGTCATAATTGTTATAAAAATTCCTTTCTCTTTCTAAATACGCTTTATAATTATTTTTTGAAATAAGACCTTTGCCTGCCTTCATTTGCTCTAATATATAAGAATTGATCCATTCTCCATAATGTGATAAATCCTTATAATTATCTAAATCTGTAACTATCCGAAAATCATCATTATAAGAATATAATTTAATATTTTGACAGGACAATATATTTTCAATAAATATCCGTTCCGCTTCTATACGATAATCAATTTTTCCCCGTTCATATTCAATTCCCCAATAGACAATGCTTGGCGGCGCTATAAAATAATAAAACTCTGTTTCAGGATGTGCTCTGGCTATATCCACAATATTTTGCTGCACATTTTCTATTATAGTTTGTTTCTCTTCATTACTTAATCGTACCAATTTTCGTGGCTTATTAAAATGTTTTCTTCCATGTAGCACAAAATCTTTTCCCCATTTTTTTTCATAACGCTTCATCCAATTAGAGTATTGATCAAAAGACGTAACCCCCCCCTTTCTCCCTCGAAAATAATTATGAAGTATAACTCCGCACCTGTTCAATAAGACATCTTTATTAAGAAGGTATTTCACATCATTATAAAAATTATCATCATAAAGATATGTCGGATACTCTCCCAAATCCTCTCTCATTAAATCCTTATCTTCCATGATTTTCCCATAATGTATGTCCCTAATCACCAATTTAATGTCATCCTTATAACGAAATGCCCGGACTAAGGAATCATTTAATTCCTTAAAAGTACTGCCAGAAAATGTAACTTTTACACAATTCACATGAAATAATCGATTCACATCAGATATCTTAAAATTTTGGCTTAAGGATGTTCCTGTAAGTATTGCATCATATTCAAAATTCCTAAAAATTCCATCATTTTGAGACCGTTCATTATTTAACAAGTAAAAGAATGCTTTATGCGGTCTATGATAATGAAAATACGGATCTATACAATAAATAATTCCACCAATAGTCAGCAGAAAAAACAAAAATAAACTGACCAAAAGAAAAGTATATTTCTTAGCATCCATAAATAACTCCTAAAACCCAAAATACACAAAAGTTGATTCCGCATTTAATGATATGACCGTCCAACCAAAAAGAAGCGCCATACCTATTCCATGCATAATCGTATTCTTATACTCCCGACGCAAGCCTTTCTCAAAATAAAGACAAATACAACATATTAAAGATAAAAATACTATCATCCAACATTCTCTAATCATGATATTTCCATAAGGTATTCGGAAACATTTAAGCAAAAAAGTATACTCCGGTATTTCAAAAGCACGAATAAGTCCTGTACTGAATCCTGCTTTATCGAAATAAACAATTGATAATAAGATATGTATCCATTGCCGCACATCTTTAGCCCAAAAAAGTGCCCACAATATATTTATACTCAAAAAGGTAATTCCCCATTTAACTAAAATCGGTAATCTTTCATATCCCTTTTTTATTAACCGATGAATAACACTACCACACCCATGCAAGGCTCCCCAAATAATAAATGTAAAATTGGCGCCATGCCAAATTCCACTAATCAAAAAAACAATCATGATATTTATATAAGTGCGCCAATATCCTTTTTTGCTTCCGCCAAGAGGAAAATATACATATTCACGCAAAAAATCTGTTAATGTAATATGCCACCGCTTCCAAAAATCAGGAATAGATAGTGCTCTATACGGGGCATTGAAATTATCGGGAATCTTAATATTTAACATAGACGATACACCTATCGCCATATCAGTATATCCGCTAAAATCAAAATATATCCGGAAAGTATATGATAATACAATAATAATCCAATCAGCAGATGTTGCCTTATCAGAATTTATCATCCCCCAGGTCGTTACTTTTACCAAAACATCTGCAACCAAAACTTTTTTAGCCAATCCAATTATAAATAAATTTAAACCATTAGATATATTCGAGAAGTTTAATATACTTCTGTTTTGATTCTTAAGTTGCGATATGAATGTATTTGAAAGTACTATAGGTCCTGACGATAATTTGGGAAAATAAAAAATATATAATAAATACTCTATAAAAGTATAGTCTTCTGTCTTCCTTTTATAGGTATCCACAAGATATGCAATTTGCTGAAAAACAATAAAACTTATCCCTATGGGCAGTAAAATATCTCTCAATAAGAAGTCCTGATAAAAAAAATTATTTAAAATTTTTACAAAAAAATTAAAATATTTAAACCAGAATAAAATCACTATATTAAAAATTATTCCGATTGCTAAAACCCATTTTTTTATTTTTACACTCTTTATATAGTGCAATACTCTTATTTCACCCCAATTAACAATCGTACAGGCTAAAAGCGTTAGAAACCCTTCTATATTTAAGAATGCACAAAAAAACATAGAACTGCATAATAAAAAAATATCTCCCCACCTTTTTGAAAAATATGCTATCGAAAAATATCCGCCTATACAAATCGGTAAAAATAATAAAATAAAAACATATGAATTAAACTGCATCTTTCCCCCTACATCAATAAAAAGCAATCGCTTATTATTCTTTCATTATACTTTACTATTATATCAATAATTTAATAATGAATCCAAATTCCTAATTAACAGTGAAGTACATGCTTAAAGACATACGATTTTTGTCCGGAGGTGAACAGCAACGGGTCCTTATCGCCCATGCCCCGGCAGGAACTCCGGATCTGATACTGATGGATGAACCGACAAGCAGCCTTGATATTAAATATCAGATAGAAATACTCCATCTGATACGCAAACTCGTCCGAGAAACAGAACTTTCTGTTCTGATGACCATCCATGATCTTAATCTGGCTGCCATGTTTTGTGACAGGCTTCTGATTCTCAAAGACGGACATATCTGGAAAGATGGTGCTCCCCCTGCCATTCTGACAGAAGAAAATATAAAAACTATTTATGGCATTGATACCTGCATCATAGAAAAAAACGGACAGCATTTTATCCAGCTTGTAGATCCAGAATACACCAATCCTATGGTCTCTATTAAGAAAAAGACATTTCTTCCGGATAAAACTCCCATATCCAGATAAAAATGTCTTTTATCTTATTGTTTATTTACCGCTGCCCTTAGCTTCTCACAAGCAACATGGTTTATTTTGTAGTAATCATCACGAGATAATACATTTCGGAAATATATATCATAGCAGGCGTCTATGTTGCAAAAGAGAGGGCGCTCATTATAAATACTACATAATTTGGTACTAATATCATAGTATCGGCATATTCCATCTCCGCGATCCAATTCCTTGTATAAAGGATTCGTACCTACAGCACAGCAGCAACATCCACATTTATCACACTGAAACATGGCTCTCCAAAGCCAAACAAGACTGGGAGTCTTCATTCAGCGTACCATCCTCATGTAAAAGAGGAGTATCCATAACCGCCTTAAGTGTCTTTGCTAGCATAGCTGCTTCTCCTATGCATTTTTTCTGTTCTACAGAATATGCATTCCAATCTGTTCCGTTTCCTTCAATGACGTCTTTCATCTCTTCTATTTTAGTACCGAATTTACCATCCAATCGTAGCAGCACATCTGTAATCTGTCCCGCACGGGTTTGAATCGCCGAAAGCAAACTGCATATGTTATCACATTCAGCTTCAAAAGTTCTTGCTTCTTCCCGATATGTCATTGCCTTGCTTAACGCTTCATCCGCCTTATTGGAAAGGATAAATGAGCCAATCAGTAATGCAGGACCGGCAACCAGACCGCCAAGAATAGCCGCTCCGCCTGCCATACCAAGTCCGCCGGCCGCCAGACTTCCACCGCCGAACCATGCCAATGTCGCATTTGTCGCCGCAGCACCCGATAAAGTACCAATCGCTGTTCCGGTCGATGCGGTTCCCAAAAGCCCGACAGCACCATACGCGCCTAAAGCAGCAATACCTCCGCCGGCCACACCGCTTGCCAATCCGCCTCCTAAATCGACAGCATTCACGGATGCTATCTTCAACGCGCCGACGTTCTCACTCTGCGGTGTAAAGTCCTGCAATTCTTCCATACCGATGCTGTCTTTAAAATTCACATTCTTTATCTTAGAGAAATCAGCCACAAAGGCACTCATATTGTTTAATAATATTTCCAGCTTTGTCTTCCCTAACGTTTCCACCGCCTGATTTGTATTATTCTTTTTCCTTTCACACCTTGCCTCGGCATTCTTTACGATTTCTTTTCCCTCTTCGCCTACTTCTTTGGCTTCATCCATCTTTTCTTTCGCATCTAATGCACCCGCAACGCCTAAGCCTCCTGTCAGAACAGCTACACCTGCAAGTATAAACGGAATTGGCATAATATAATTCCTCCTCTTCACAAATTAAAGGGAATATTCCCATCTTTCATATCTCGATCAAACTCATCAAACGTACATACTCCGATGGTCTTTCCAAAAGCTTTCGCGATCAGCTCCAAGCCGCGTCCCATCTTATCAAAATCACTTTCCGAAGATGCTACATAGAAAATGTTAAACCCTTCATTAATAGCTATCGCTCTTTCTGCAAATAATTTTCCTGTTGCTTCTTCAAAAATTTTCTTTTCGTACCGCATCTGTGCTATAAGCCGGTCACATTCCACCTTGACCCGTTCATATTCTTCCTTCGCCAGCTTTGCATTTTCAGCCGATTGCTTCAAACTGTTCCACATACCGCCCGATACGGCGGTACCTACCATAGCCCCTACGGCAGCTCCCACAAAAGGAATAGGAATCAGAGCCTGCCCCAATGCCGCAGAATAACCGGACGCCAGCATACCGGTTCCCCGTTCCCCTAACCCGAGAATACAGTCCGCCGTAGAAATTTCACCCTTGGCATATCGATAAAGCAAATCTCCGGTAGCCATAACGGCTGACACAACTTTCCCCGGCACATTTGATTTAGCCAAAGCCTTTACAAATTCTGAAGAACTGCTCGATAAGGTATGAGAAACAGTCGTCAGCGCACCGCTTACGGCATACGCTACAGCACCGGATCGCCCTGTTTCTACAGTAATATCTTTCAGAGCATCTTCTGCCTTTTTCTCTCCTTTAAGAACGGCTATCATGTTTTGCATCGTGGATACGGTGGCGGTCATTGTTCCAGCACTACAAGCCGCGTTTACACCTGATTGGTGGAACGCTGTCGCAGCATTCTTCACTTGTTTGACAGCAGCCTCTCTGCGAATATGTTCTCTTGCCGCACGGCTGTCTTCCATCATCTGCGCTTCTGCTTTTGCGCTCAGCTTAATTCCCTTTTTCTTAAGATATTCCTTATCCTCTACCAACTCTTCATTCGTCCGGCTCCGTTTCACATTATTCAGCTTACGGTTAATTACTTTAAGATTTTCCTTACTATTGGCCACCTCTTTGATATCTTCAGTCTTCACCCATGAACTATTTTTATATTCATCGTAAACCTTTTTTAAAGGAATAATATGATCGGATTCCGCCAAATGACTTTGATCATTTTTTCCATATTTTAGCTTCGCATCCTGTTTCCTCAACTCAAGCCTTTTATTCGTATACGGATCCTTAGGATTCCCTTTTAAAAACGCCTCTTTTTTTGCATTTATTTTTGCGGATGGACTGTCAAAACGTTTTCGGTCATACTTCTCCGGCTTGGCAAATACCTGTCCAAGACGCTCTGCTGAAGCGTTGGCCGAGTTTCCCGCCGCCAGACCAGCTGCGTTTTCAGCGGCGCCAAAGACCTTCTTTGAGAACTTCTCTTTCTCGTTTTTTACCAACTCACCCATGAATGAACCCGCTCCACATAATCACTGAAAAACAAGCTGATTCATTTCCGCTTGTATGTGTAAATATTGCTTTATTACTCCTTCACATTTTTGGATATAAGAATCCTCTATATTAAATATTTTCGTCAATTTGGAAATCAGTTCTCTCTCCTGCGATGAAAACATTTTATCCGCATAAGCTAACCCGACCAATTCGAAAACAATCATCCGACTTTCCTTTTCATCACTCAAAGCTGCCAAATCCTTCATTATTTCTTCCACCGATTTGGAGACAGATTCCTTCTTGTCTTCTATCTGCATTTCATGACAATACGCCTGAACCATCAATTTTTCCGCATCGCCATAACTTCCGTCTGCTTCACAGACCGCTTTTGCCAATTGTAAAAATAATACTTTCTCTGCCTCGCTAATCCTGTCCAGATACATAAAATCCTCCTTCAACCAAAAATCATAATATAATCTTCAATTAATGTATCACCCCCCCCCCCGATTTTTATCAAGATATAATTAAATGTTATAAAAGTAAGTTTTATTCATTCATTTACTTCATATACGCACAGACAATTTCTGCACAAAAAACACTTCTCCATCAAAAAACGCCCCGTAAGGAGCGTTTTCCTTTTTACATATTTTATTTTTCACCGCTTTGTTTCACGGCTGCTTCCATAAAACCGTTGAAAAGGGGATGGGGCCGGTTCGGTCGGCTCTTGAATTCCGGATGGGCCTGGGTGGCGGCAAAGTAGGGATGGTCTTTTAATTCGATAATTTCCACGAGACGATCGTCGGGGCTGGTACCGGAAACGACAAGACCCGCTGCTTCCATCTGCGGACGGAATTCGTTGGATACTTCGTATCTGTGGCGGTGGCGTTCGTAGACGATTTCCTGATTTTCATACAGGTCTCTCGCCTTCGTGCCTTCTTTCAGCTTGCACGGATAGATACCGAGGCGCATGGTGCCCCCTTTTTCTGTGACGTCTTCCTGATCGGGCATGAGGTCGATGACAGGATATTTCACGTCAGGAATGAATTCGGAAGAGTTGGCGCGTTCCATATGGCACACGTTTCTGGCAAATTCGATAACAGCACACTGCATACCGAGGCAGAGTCCGAGGAAGGGAATTTTATTTTCACGGGCATAACGAATGGCATCAATTTTTCCTTCAACCCCGCGGTAACCGAATCCACCGGGGACAACGATACCGTCAACGCCGGCAAATACTTCGTCCAGATCCGGTTTTTCTTCTTCAAGGGTTTCGGAATTGATCCAGCGGATATTCACTTTGGCCCCCATGGCGTATCCTGCGTGGGACAGCGCTTCCGCTACGGACAGGTAGGCATCGTGAAGCTGGACGTATTTCCCGACAAGGGCGATCTGTACTTCTTTTTTTGCCGTGGTCATGCGTTCTACCATGGCTTTCCAGTCTTCCATATCCACCGGACGATCTTCAAGTCCCAATTTTTTCAGGGCGATATGGTCGAGACCTTCCTGTTCCATAAGAAGAGGCACTTCATAAATACTGTCCGCCGTCAGGTTATTGATGACGGCTTCCGGTTCCACATCGCAGAACATGCCGATTTTCTTTTTCATTTCATCTGACAGTTTTTCCACGGTGCGGCACACGATGATATCCGGCTGGATACCGATGGATCGCAGTTCCTTGACACTGTGCTGGGTTGGTTTCGTTTTCAGTTCGCCCGCCGCCGCAATGTAAGGCACAAGGGTGACATGGACATAGATGACATCATTTCTGTTGGGCACGTCTTTCTTGACCTGGCGGATGGCTTCCAGGAAAGGCAGGGATTCGATATCTCCCACAGTACCGCCGATTTCGGTGATAACGATATCCGCATTGTCATTTTTGCCGACACGGAGGACACGGTCTTTAATTTCATTAGTGATATGGGGGATAACCTGTATGGTGGATCCCAGATATTCCCCCTTTCTTTCTTTATTGATCACCGACTGGTAGATTTTGCCTGTCGTCACGTTGGAGGCTTTGGACAAATTTTCATCAATGAAACGTTCGTAGTGTCCCAGATCAAGATCCGTTTCCGCGCCGTCATCAGTGACAAAGACCTCGCCGTGCTGGTAAGGACTCATGGTACCAGGATCGATATTGATATAAGGGTCAAATTTCTGAATGGTAACTTTGTACCCTCTGTTTTTCAGAAGACGGCCTAAGGAAGCAGCGGTGATGCCTTTCCCCAAAGATGAAACGACGCCGCCGGTCACGAAAATATACTTTGTCATGGTTCCTCCTTTACATGCGCTCCGGTGCGGAAACACCGAGAATAGAAAGCGCGTGGACAAGCACGTGCTGTACGGCGGTGATGAGGCCGAGCCTTGCCTGTGTCACGCCTTCTTCAACACCCAGAATGCGGCATTCACGGTAAAAATAATGGAAAAGCCCTGCCAGCTCATAAGCATATTTCGCTACCCGCTGGGGTGCTCGTTCCTTCGCTGCGCCATCAATGAGCATATGGTAGTTTTCCATTTTCTTGACAAGGTCCAGTTCACATTCTTCCGTCAGTTTCGTAAAGTCTGTCTTTTCCCAGTCGCCCCACTTTACGCCCGCTTCTTTTGCCTGGGCAAAAAGGCTGTGGATACGGGCATTGGCATACTGGATATAGTAAACGGGGTTGTCGCTGGACTGCTTTTTCGCCAGGTCAATATCGAAGTCCATCTGGCTGTCCAGTGTGCGGCTGCAGAAGAAATACCTCGCCGCATCGCTTCCCACTTCGTCCATCAGCTCACGGAGCGTGACCGCCTGTCCTGTGCGCTTGGACATTTTCACCGGCTGTCCGTCACGAAGAAGTGTCACCATCTGGAGAAGCATGATTTCAAAATCTTCCGGATTGTAGCCAAGGAACTTCATGGCGGAATGGATACGGATGATGTATCCGTGGTGATCCGCGCCCCATATGTCAATCAGTTTATTATAGCCTCGTTTTTCCTTATTCGGCACATAGGCGATGTCGGAACAGAAATAGGTCGGTTCACCGTTCGCGCGGATAACGACCCTGTCCTTGTCATCACCGTTCTTCGTCGTGGCAAGCCACCAGGCGCCGTCTTTCTCGTAAAGATATCCGTCTTTTTTCAGCGTATCAAGGGCGTCATCCACCTGCTTGGGGTAAAGTGATTTTTCAGAGAACCAGTTGTCAAAAGTGACATGGAAATCGGCCAGATCCTTTTTCAGGATAGACAGTTTTTCATTAAGCGCCACCGTTTTGAACACCTTCAGGCGCGCCTCTTCATCCATGGACAGATACGCATCGCCTTCACGATCAATAAGGGACTTGGCGGTTTCCACGATGTCATATCCGTGGTAACCGTCCTCCGGCACATCTACGTCTTTTCCGAGAAGCTGGAGGTAACGGGCATTGACCGATTCTGCCAGGTGGGCAATCTGGCTGCCCGCGTCATTCACATAATACTCGGCATACACATCATACCCCGCCGCGCGGAGCAGGTTCACCAGAGCAGAACCATAAGCCGCGCCGCGGGCGTGCCCGATATGGAGCGGTCCTGTAGGATTGGCGGACACATATTCCACAAGGATTTTGTCTTTTTTATCTTTCGGAAGATCTCCGTAAGAAGCGCCGGCGGAAAGGATATTTCTTAATTCGGCATACACCGTGTCTGCCGCCAGAAAGAAATTGATAAATCCCGCTCCCGCGATTTCCATTTTGGAAACAAGAGGCGCGTCAATATATTTTACGATACTTTCCGCGATGGCGCGGGGCGCTTTATGTGCCGTCCTTGCCCACTGCATGGCCGCATTCGTGGAATAATCGCCGAATTCCTTCGCTTTCGGTATTTCCAAGCGCTGCACAGGAGCATACTCCCCACGGGGAAGTTCGCCTGCCGCCTCGGCCGCCGCCCTTGCCCTTTCAATAATTTCTTTCAGTTCTTCTCTGACTTCCATGAAGTTTCCGATTCCTCCCGCACATCAATAATAATTTCGTTCAGATGGCTGAAAAGCCCTTTCATTTCAATGTCATAAACCAGGCGGAGCCGCCCCTTTCCCCCGCTCACCGTGTCAGTGATTTCTTTCGAAGAAACAGTGATCTCCATAGGTCCTGCCGGTGTTATATACTCCGACTTTGCCACAGTGCCCGGACGGTATTCTGTTTCCTGTAGGAAACTCCCCTGCCGTGAAAGCGTGACATGGTCTTCATACATGCGGATCGTCGTCGTCGTTCCCTCCATACCGGAAAGAGACGTTTCCTCGTAGGTCAGGTACCGGCAGTCCTCATCTTCGCCGTACACGCCCGGCGTTTCCAGTACCACTTCCTCCGCCTTGCCCCGTTCGTCCCGCTGGATCGACTTGCAGCGGATCATGACCTGCTTCTCCACGGTACCCCGTCCTTCTTCAAACAAAAGAAATGCCGAAAAACAAAAACGCGTTTCGGTATTTTTCTAAAAATATTTACAATTAATTATATCACATTCAAAAGCGGAAAATTCGCCATGAAAAAAGAAAATAAGATTATCCCAGCGCCACGTCGAGAGCCATCATGACCATGAAACCGACAGCAAAGGAAACCACGCCTATATCGGAATGTTCCCCTGCCGACATTTCAGGAATGAGCTCTTCCACGACGACATAAATCATGGCGCCTGCAGCAAAGCTGAGAAAGCAGGGAAGAAGCGGGACGACAAGACTTGTAAGCAGAATCGTCACAATCGCGCCGACCGGTTCCACAACGCCCGAAAGAAATCCTCCGAAAAAGGATTTCCATCTCCCCATACCTGACGCTTTGAGCGGCATGGAAATGATAGCGCCCTCCGGAAAGTTCTGGATGGCGATCCCTGCTGAAAGAGCCATCGCCCCTGCCGCTGTCAGACCGCTGCTGCCGGCAAGAACCCCCGCATATACCACGCCTACCGCCATTCCCTCAGGAATATTATGGAGCGTCACCGCCAAAATGAGCATCGTCGTCTTCTTCAGGTGGCTCCTCGGCCCTTCTGCCGTTTCCGCATTCATGTGCAGGTGCGGAATGATGTGATCCAGAAACAGAAGAAATGCCACACCCACACCGAAACCGATAACCGCAGGAAGAAATGCCCACTGCCCCATAGGCGCCGACTGCTCCAGCGCCGGAATGAGCAGACTGAAAAATGAAGCCGCCACCATGACGCCCGCGGCAAACCCCGTGAGACCGCGCTGAACCGATCGATTCAGCCGCCCCTGCATAAAAAAGACACACGCCGCCCCCAGCGTCGTACCAAGAAGGGGAATCATAAGCCCCCAGAAAACATCTTCCATGTAACCTCCCGTATTCTCATATCCTGTACTTGTATTATTTTACCGCTTTCCGTCAATGAGAGTATCTTTTTTATTTTCCCGTTATAGAAATATTTTGCGGATAACGATAAAAAACAGTTTCCCCTTGCCCCGGAGGAACCTTCTTTATCTGCTCCGTTCTACTCCATCTTTCCCCATAGTAAAAACGCTCCTCCGAAGAAGAGCGTTTTCCTTACTGCAGCCGGATCTCCATATTGTCCGTGATATACTCCAGCGCTCCGGGGTACTCTGCGGTATATGCCCTGTAAAGGTACTCCAGCGCTTTGTCCCGATTGATTTCCGTACCGAGGCCCTCAGCATAGCAGATCCCCAAATGGTACCAGCTGGCCGCCTCTTCCATTTCAGCCCCTTTTTCATACCACCGGAACGCTTCCCTCATGTTCGGAAGAATTTCATTTCCCACAAGGTACATCGTTCCGATTTCATCCGCCGCACCCCCCTGGCCCAGGGCAAATGCCTGCTTGTACATCTCCACAGCGGCCGCTTTATCTTCAGACACGCCCGCACCGTAGCGGTAGCACTGGGCAAGAGCGGAATACGCCGCCGCCAGATTCATGCCTGCCGCCTTCTGATAGAGGGCGACCGCCTTTTTTTCATCCCGCTGCACACCGATGCCATGAAGATAACTTTGTCCCAGCGCCCACATGCCCATGGGATAGCCGCGGTCCGCCGTTTCCTTAAAGCAGTCTGCCGCTTTCCTGTCATCCTTCTCTACCGCGCTGCCTTCCATGTAGCAGCGGCCCATCATGAAGAGAGCGTCCAAGTCCCCTGCTCCTGCCGCCTTCCGGAAATAGGAAAATGCTTTCCCTTCATCAAAATCCACACCCTGCCCTGCATAGTACATAAAGCCGATCGATGTGAGCGCCTCCCTGGAATGCATTTCTTCCGCCTTCCTGTACAGGGAAAGCGCTTTTTTCCCATCTTCTTCCACTTCTTCCCCCAGGCGGTACATATCACCGAGAGCATTGAGAGAACGCCAATATCCTTTTTCTACGCCTTTCTCCAGCCAGAAGACAGCCTGCTTCCCGCTCTTTTCCACACCGAACCCGTACAGATACATATCGCCCAGCTCATCAGCAGCCACGATATCCCCCGCTTCCGCCGCCTTCACGACAGACGGAAAATACCCGCGGCAAAGCACCGCCCTCTCCTCAGAGCGGGGATCCTCCATGTACGCCAGATTCAACTGGGACAACAGTTCGCCGACCGCCGCGCCTTTCCCGTGCCAGTAGCGGGCCTCCGTTTCATTCCTGTCTTTAATCGAGCCGAGACCGTGATTGTAATACTCACCGAGGAAGTACATCGCCCGGCCGCAGCCTGCCCCGGCAAGCTCCATAAATAAAGGAAACGCTTCATCAAGCCGGCACCGGATGTAGAGCGCTTCCGCCTTATTCAATAACTTTTCGTCAAACATACGAACCTCTCTCATTACCTGTGTACCTATTGTAACACAGTCGGCCTGTGTAAAAAACATCCAACGACGCATATAGGAATATATTGTATAAGAAAAGATGATATATGCCGTATTGGAATATTTTTAATATGTTTGGCGTCAGATATCAGCTTCTATTCTTTCTGCCGTTACAGAATCACACGTTCCGTCTTTCTCACCACGGCAGCAGATCCTTTGCTGATGTTTCGTATGACACCTAACGGAAATCATATGCTTCAGCTTTTAACTCATAGCTAACAGCTTATAGCTGGCAGCTCACAGCTGATAGCTTTTATCTTCTTACCGCTTTCCTCACCACGGTAACAGATTCTTCGCTGTCGCTCAGAATGACGCCTTACCATGGGTGCTACTTTATCGGCAGGCCTGAAAGTGGTTAGAATCCCGGCTGTGCCGTCTGTTTAACGTCATTCTGAACGGAGG